>ENA-OSEO01000085-OSEO01000085.1-sediment-metagenome-genome-assembly--contig:-NODE-85-length-244253-cov-8.376347_pt1 | contig 244253 bp, 211 predicted proteins | sample MGYA00237883_ERZ534232 | MGnify/ENA metagenome assembly ERZ534232
CCATTTCATCTGCTTCTGTCCTCTGAACAGGACATTTTAACTTTGCTGAAATAGGACATTACTACTTTGCCACTACACAAATCTTCATTTTGGCTTGACGTAGCCTATAAGTCATGTTAAACTGTCAATCCCGCGGGGGCGTGGTGTAGTGGTTTAACATGCGGCCCTGTCAAGGCCGAGACCGCGGGTTCGAATCCCGTCGCTCCCGCCATAAATCCGGAGAAATCCGGATTTTTTTATTATATAGAGAGCCACTTCCCTTATTCTCCAATGTGGCTTCTTTATTAATCTCCGTTTTTTTTTTAGTAATGATTAGCAAATCTAATAATGCAATATATTGCTTTTGCTATTTATGTACTATAATTCTGCCGTTTAGTTTTACAATCTAAAAGAATCAGAGGATTCGTATTCTTTGCTGTTCTCAGCAATTCGTCAAGACAAGAGAGGTACTCAATTCATGGATTCAAAACCCAATCATTTACTGGTTCAGGAAATTACACAAAAACTGGACAATTACGGCTGTGTTCGTACTGCACTGCCCTTCATCCTTCCCCTCCTGCAATCGGCCAGTCCGCAGGAAATTAAACCCGCTATCCAGTTTCTGGCTGAACAGCTGGTTATTCCCCCGGTGGAAATATTCAGTCTGTTGTCTTTTTATCAAAGCAGTCCCTTCCGGTGCGGTACGCAGATCGACATCCGGCTCTGCCACGCCTATTGGTTTGAAAAGCGCAAAGTCAAAGAACTGGCTCAGGCGCTCCAAAATAAATTCCAAATTTCATTCGGGAACGTCACGGATGAGGGCGACATCTCGCTAAACTGGTCTGCCTGCCCCGGCTATCCCAACCAGGCGCCGGTGCTGCTGGTTAACGATGTCATCTACACGCGCGTTAAACCGCAGGATTTGGATGAAATTGTAGCTTCATGCGGCAATCAGATTTATTTTCCCAATTTTGCGCTACCTTATACCTGGATCGAGCCAATGTCTTTTTCCGGTTTGAAGCAGGGCCAGGCCATCAACGCTGTTATGCGGAATACGCCGCGCCCAACCCTGAAACTTAAACAGAGCATGATTGTGTGCAACGTGGATGAGGGCGAACCGTTGGCATTCAAGAGCCGCGCGCTTCTGTCCGAATACATTGAACTGACCCTGGAGGGTATGCTCATCACGGCCTACCTCACCGGTATCCCCAAAGGATTGATTTATCTGCCCAAACGCTACGGCTATATGCAGTCGCTGCTTAACCAGCACCTGGAGCAATTCAGAAGCCGCAAAGTTTTAGGAGAAAACGTCCTGGGATTGGATAATTTTAATTTTGACGTCGAGCTGCTTGTGGGCATGGGTGATTACATCGGGCGTGAGCCCAGTGCGTTGACTGCTATGTTGAACGGGTTCCGCCCGGAATACGAGGCAGCGCTCCAGCCCGGAACGCACTCATACTTGATCCGGCCGGTGGATTACTTCCTGAAAGCTGCGGCCATTGCCGCCGATGCATTTGTGCCGATCCAGGATCTGGATGTCCAAATTGCACAGACACCAGCGACTGTTTCAATCTCCGGTGACTGCACTCAATCCGGCATTTACGAAATCCGGGATGGCACCACCATCGCGGATTTGCTGAAGCGTGTCGGCGGTGAAGATGCGTATGCCGTGCAAGTCGGCGGTCTGTCCGCCGGGCTGACACTGGCAGAGGATTTCAACCGCCCCATCGCAAAGGATGCTCTTGCGCAAACCGCATCGATCATTGTTTACGGCCCGGAAACGGATCTGCCGGAAGCAGCGCGCGATATCCTGCGCTATTTCCACGACGCTTCCTGCGGTCAATGCACCCCCTGCCGCAATGGCATCCCGGTTCTGCTGAAATCGCTGCAGCCGGTACCCAAGAGTGTAAAGAAGCAAACTTCGCTGAGTGAATTGCGTTCGCTGGCTGAAACCATCCAGTTGACCTCCAAGTGCAGTCTGGGCCAATGCGCACCCAATGCCTATCTCAGCATACTGGACATTATGGAACAGAAAAAACACAGCAGCCGTGCGTAAAGATCGAAAAGAATGAGGAACCTATGAACCCGACTAACACCGCCATCCTGGAATCCACTGGAGGGAATACTCCGGACTGCCAGTCGCAAACCCTGATTGACATTGTCATTGATAACCAACCCCTGCGCATACCGCGGGGCACCACCATTCACGCTGCCGCAGAACAATTGGGCATTTTCATTCCGAGCCTGTGTTCACACCCGGACCTGGAGCATAACAGCGCGTGCCGCGTATGTGTGGTGGAGGTGGAAGGCATGCCGCAATTGCAGACCTCCTGTGATTTTCATATCACCGAACCCATCCGGGTCAGGACCAACACGCTCAAGGTCATCCGCGCGCGTGAGAACGTCATCGACCTGCTCTTTTCCAAACACTGTGGTTATTGGGATTTCAACAACTGCGCCCGCAATGGCAATTGCGAATTACAAGCATTGGCCAAATACGGTTACTCCCCTCTTCACCTGGATAAAAAAGAAAACGAATTTGAGGTTGACCATTCGAGCTACGCCATCGTGCGCGACATGAATAAGTGCATCCTGTGCCGCCGCTGTGTGCAGGTCTGCCAGGAAATGCAGGGCATCGGCTGCCTGGAAGTGAGCGGCCATGGGGAAAGCACACGTATCACTACTTTCATGGACATGCCCCTGGGCCAATCGGTTTGTATCAACTGCGGTCAGTGCGTGGACCGCTGCCCGACCGCCGCGCTGCATACCAACGATTCCAGCGAAGATATTTTGGCAGCCATCGCCGACCCACACAAACACGTAGTCGTCCAAACCGCACCCGCCCCGCGCGCAGCCATCGCGGAGTGCTTTGACATCGAACCCGGCACCGCGCTGACCTTCGAGCTGAACACGGCTCTGCGGCAAGTCGGGTTCGATAAGGTCTTCGACACCAACTTCAGCGCCGACCTGACCATCCTGGAGGAAGGTACAGAACTTTTGAGCCGCCTGTATCACGCCCTGGTCTTGAAGGATAATCAGGCCGTCTTCCCGCAGTTCACCTCCTGCTCGCCTGGTTGGGTCAAATTCCTGGAACACTTCTACCCCGAATACATTCCCAATATGTCCAGCGCCAAATCACCCCAGCAAATGTTCGGCGCCATTATCAAAACCCATTACGCCAAACTGGCGGGTATTGCCCCCAAGGACATCGTTACCGTGGCCCTGATGCCCTGCACCGCTAAGAAATTCGAGTGCAATCGCCCTGAGATGGACAGCAGCGGTTTCCAGGATGTGGATTACGCTATGACCACCGTGGAAATGGCAGACCTGTTCAAACGCCAGGGCATTGACCTGCCCAACCTGGAGAAATCCGACTTTGACGATCCCTTCGGCTCCGCCACCGGTTCCGGTGTGATCTTCGGCGCTACCGGCGGTGTAATGGAGTCTGCCCTGCGTACCGTCATCGAACTGGTCACCGGCGACCCGGTTGAGAACTACTTCTCGCACGCCGACATCCAACCTATGCGCGGCATGGAAGGCGTGCGTACCGCTGAAATCACCCTTCCGAAAGCGGGTCCCGTACCAGAGCTGCTGCGGGGCGTCCTGCCCAGTTTTGATTGGCTGGCAGGCGCGACACTCAAAGTAGCTGTTGCCCACGGCACAGCCAATGCCCGCAAGGTACTGGAAAACATCAAAGCCGGCGGCGAACTGGCTTCCTATCATTTCATCGAATTCATGGCTTGCCCGGGCGGCTGCCTGGGCGGCGGCGGACAGCCCATCCCTACCAGCGCGGACATTCGCGCGGCACGCGCCAAAGCCATTTACGCGGAAGACCATGCCTATACAGTGCGTAAATCTCACGAGAATCCGGCTATAATACAGCTCTACAATGATTTCCTTACAGATGGTCCCTGCGGCCACCTGAGTCACCAATTACTGCACACAACTTATACCGCGCGCAGTAAATATACAAACTAATCGTTTAAAGGATTATTAAAAATGTTTAACCATCATTATCGCTATATCATGCTGCTGGCTTTGCTCCTGCTTGCCAGCCTGACCGGCTGCGTACAGGCTGCAACCGGCTCGGAAAACACAGCCGTTGAAAACGTCACGCTCATCAACCCCGTCGGCCCGGTTGTCATTCCGGTAGCCGGGCTGGTCAGCGGCGCTGTAGAAAGTAGTGTTCCCATCACGGTGCAGTACTGGAAGACCGGCGACGAGGCTATCGGCCTGCTTTCCAATGACACGGCCCAGTTCGCCGTTCTGCCCATCACCACCGCGGTCAATATGAACGCGGCCGGTCTTGATCTGGCGCTGCTGGGTGTACACGAATGGAAAGTCTTCTATCTGGTTGCCGCCGACGGACAAACCTTTGACGGTTGGGATTCTTTGGTTGGCAAGACCGTTTACACACCTGAATCCAAAGGCCAGACGGTGGACGTACTGACGCGTTATGCCCTGACCGAAGCCGGCATCACGCCCGACGAGCAGGTCAACTTTGCCTACGCCCCCGCGGCGGAAATCGTAGCGCTGTTCCAGGAAGGCAAGGTGGATTACGCCGCCCTGCCAGAACCTTTCGTCACACAGGCAATAGCCGCCGGAAACGGCTCCATTGTTCTGGATTACCAGGATTACTGGTCTGAGGTCAGCGGTGCGCAGAACGGCATCCCGATTGCCGGATTATTCGTCAAACGTTCTTATTTGGAAGCCCACGCGGATGTGGTTGACGCGGTGGTTGACGCTCTGAGTGCTTCCACCGCTTGGGCGAATGAAAACCCAACGGAAGCGATTCAGGCCAGTGCGGAAGTGCTGCCGCTGCCCGAAGCCATTCTGCAAAGTGCCCTGGAGCGCATCAAGTTCGAATACGTGCCCGCTTCCAAAGTAAAAGATGACGTGTTGAATTTCTTGCAAACCATGCAGTCCACTTATCCCGAAGGTGTCAAACAAATCCCGGAGGATGATTTCTTCGCGCGTTAATGAAAAATTTCTGGCGGATTTTGGCGGGCATCGCGATACTTATCCTGCTCTGGCAGCTGGCTGCTTTAGGGCTGAATCGAAGCATCCTGATACCCGCCCCGTCGGAAACCCTTCGTCTGCTATTCCATAATTTCACCACACCCAACATGCTGCTGGCCGCCGGGCAAACCGCCTGGAAGGTGCTCTTTGCCTTAGCCTTGGCCATCTTTTTGGGTTTACCGCTGGGACTGCTGCTGGGGCTTTCGGACGCCGCTTATAACCTGCTGCGCCCGCTCATCATGGTGGTGCAAGCGGTACCGGTCATTTCATGGCTGTCGCTGGTGATCTTCACCTGGGGCATCGGCTGGCGCGGCCCGATATTCATTTCCTTCCTGTCGCTCTTCCCGGTAGCCGTGCTGACCAGTGTGGCCGGTGTGCACGATCTGGATAAAGATCTGCTGGAAATGGCACGCCTGTATCGCGTTCCCTGGAAAAAAGTGGTGCGCGAGATCCATCTGGGATCGCTGCCGCCTTTCATCGCGGCCATCCTGGACGTCAGCATTGGGCAGGCCTGGAAAGTCACATTGGTGTCGGAATACCTGTGCGGCGGGGACGGCTTGGGTGAAGCCATCCTGACCGCGCGCATGAATGTGGATATTCCCTCGGTGTGGGCACTGACCCTGGGCGCCGTGCTGCTGGGATTACTGTCCGAAGCGTTGATCAAATTTGTTTTAAGGAGGTTCCGGCACGCATGGAAACGCTCCTGAAAAGCACCAATTTATGTAAATCCTTCGATGACCTGGAAGTGCTGCGCGATATCAACCTGGCCATCGCTCCCGGTGAACGCGTGGCCCTACTGGGGCCGTCCGGCGCGGGCAAGACCACCCTGCTGAAGATCCTGGCCGGGCTGGAACAACCCACCAGCGGCAGCGTGGAAAACCACGCCCAGCGTACCGCTTTCGTCTTCCAGGAGCCGCGCCTGATCCCCTGGTGCAGCGTAAAAAACAACCTGCTTTTCGTGAATCCGTTCGGGGACTATAAAGAAGCGCTGCGCAGCGTGGAAATGGCGGATTTCGCCGATTACCCGCCCGCCGACCTGAGCGGCGGCATGCGCCAGCGCGTCAACCTGGCACGCGCCCTCATCACCCAGCCCGACCTGCTCATCCTGGATGAAGCCTTCCATTCGCTCGACCTGGGCGTCAAGATGCGCCTGATGGAGAGCATCCATCAACGTTGGAAGGCAAAGCCCTTTGCTTTGTTGTGCGTCACGCACGACCCCAAGGAAGCTCTCTATCTGGCAGACCGTATTGTGTTGTTATCCGCAAGACCCGCCAGTGTCCTTTTGGAGAAAAAAGAAAAGGCGATTCAAAAACGGGAAATTACTTCCCCGGACTTTCTTGCCCGGGAAGCCGAACTCATTCAATTGTTGTCGAATAAAGCCTATCTGGGATAAAATCTTTTATCGATCTGTCATTCATCAAACATCATCATCACCAGCGAGGGAAAATCAAATGATCATCGGCACAACCAGTCAACTCGGCACAATCGCGATCGTCGCGGCTGCAGGTATGTTGATCGCTTTGATTATCAGATACATCCCTAGTGACCGTGGTATGTACATCTTCAGCGGTATCATCTCATTGCTGACCGGAGCATTATGTGTTTTTCAGGTCTATGCCGCTATACGGGATAGCGATATTCAAGGCGTTTTTATTGCTGTGTTTTTCTCATTAATAGCATTTTTCGTCACGATCGGTGCTTTTATCCATGCCAAGGAGAGCTGATCTTCAGCTTTCTTTGATCCCGAAAGCGATCCAACGGCCGTCGATATCCTCGATGACGAATTCCCGATTGTTGTAATCGGTCAAAGCCAATCGGCGCACGATCTTGACGCCGGCCTTTTCGAACTCAGCCTGGAGTTCCTCCTGATCCTGGGTGATGAAATAAGCATCCTCGCCGTAGCCGTAAAGCACGCGATTGGGAATTACCGCTTGTCCGTTGGAGCGGGTCAGGATGATCTCCGTTTGATCACGATACAGACAGATGTGCGGTTCCTTGACCTCCAGATACGGTACCACTTGAAACCCTAATTGGCTGCGATAGTATTCAGCGGTCCTTTCGATATCGGCTGAGGGAAACACGCAATGCGAATTGAGTAAAACACCTTTCATGTCCTCTCCTTATAATTAATGCAATCCAAATCCATTATTTTAATTAATAAAATCCCTCAGTCTTAATTGAACGATTTGTTATCCAACAAAACCCATTTGGATTAAAATACTCCATGGATTTGTGATCAATCAACCTGAATCTTCACCTGACAGGGGAAAAACTAATGATCATCGGCACAACCAATCAACTTGGCACAATTTTAATCTTCACAGCAGTCGGCATGCTGATCGCCTTCATCATCAGCCGCATCCCAAGCGACCGCGGTAAATACATCTTCGGCGGCATCATCGCGTTGTTGATCGGGGCTTTTTGTAGCTTTCGGGTATTTACCGCCATCCGCGATGGGTACATTCAAAACGCGATCATCCTAGGCGTTTTCGCCATCATGGCGTTTTGCGGTGCTTTGGGAGCATTTATCAACGCGAAGGAATGTGCCTGACGATTCCGTTTTTGTTACCTAAAATCACCTGATTTACAGGATTTCTCTTACTTTCTTAACATTCCTTTGTCTGACAATCTGATTATAGTAAAATCAAATCAGGATGTTAAAGTTGCACTTGTTCTTATTTAACCCATTCCAAGGAGCGTAAAAAGCGATGGATAAAATCCCTCAGTCTGAACTCGTCCAAGTTTCCCTCACCATCAACGGCCAAACCCAGTCCTATTCCGTGCCGCCCAAACAAAACCTGTTGGATTTCCTGCGTGCAGCCGGTTTCAAGAGCGTCAAAAACGGCTGCCGTGAAGGCGATTGCGGTATGTGCACTGTGCTGGTCAATGGTGTTCCGGCCAAATCCTGCCTGCTCTTTATGCAGAGCATGGATGGTAAAAGCGTGGAGACGTTGGAATCGTTGGGTAATGAGCACAACCTGCACCCGCTTCAGAAGGCTTTTTTGGAAACCGGCGCCATCCAGTGCGGTTTCTGCACCCCGGCCCAACTGCTGACGGCCAAAGCGTTCCTGGATAAAAACAAGAATCCCCAACCCGCGGATGTGCGCAAAGCCCTGTCGGGTGTGTTATGCCGCTGCACCGGCTACGTGCGCATTGTGGACGCGGTGCTGCGCGCTGCTGCCAGCATGCGCGGCGAGAGCCTGCCGCCTTACGTTCCTTCGGAATACTTCTATTCAAAAGACATCAGCGAAGTCAAGCTGCCCGCTGCTTATTACCGCAAAGACGGCAATAAAGCGCCGCTGCTTCCGCTGGTGATCACCCCTGAAAAAATGCCTAAACTGGTGGAAGTCGGCAAGCCCAGCCAGAAAGTGGACGGCGTCAAATTGGTGACCGGAAAACCGGCCTTCACTGATGACGTCCAGCCGGAAGGCATGCTGTTCGGCTCGCTGCTGACCAGCCCGCACGCGCACGCGCGCATTCGCGACATCGACACCAGCGCGGCCAAAGCGCTGCCGGGCGTGCGCGCCGTGATTACTTATAAAGATATCCCGCGCATCAAATACGCCACCGGCGGCCAAAGCTATCCGCAGCCCCTGCCGCACGACCAGGTTTCATTGGACAACAAATTACGGCACGTCGGCGATCGTGTGGCCATCGTGGCCGCGGATACGCTGGAAATTGCCGAAAAGGCTCTCGAATTAATTAAAGTGGATTACGAAGTGCTCGAACCCGTCCTGGATATGCGGGCGGCAATGGAAGACGGCGCTCCGGTCATTCACGATGAAAGCGATACGGAAGGAATCTTCGACGCCAAGCACAACATCGTGCATCACATCGAAGCCGAAGTAGGCGACGTGGATGGTACTTTCGCAGCCTGCGACCATGTTTTCGAGGGAGAATTCAAGACCCCCAAACAGCAGCACGGCCAGATGGAACCGCACGTCTGCATTACGTACTTCGATGAGGACAGCCGCCTGGTGGTGCGCACCAGCACCCAGGTGCCTTTCCATGTGCGCCGCATCATCGCGCCATTGATTGGTTTGCCCATTAAGGATATCCGCGTGGTCAAACCCCGCATCGGCGGCGGTTTCGGCGGCAAGCAGGAAGTCCTGCTGGAAGACCTGTGCGCGCACTTGACCATCGCCACCGGCAAGCCGGTGCGTATGGAATACACCCGCAGCCAGGAATTCACCAGCGGCCGCTCGCGTCATCGCCAGATCATTCACTATAAACTCGGCATCAAAGATGAAATGTTGGTTGCCAATGAGCTGCGGCTGATTGGCGACACCGGCGCATATGGCACGCACGGCTTGACTGTCAACATGGTAGGCGGTTTCAAGGGCTTGACGCTCTATAACGCTCCCAACAGCCGCTTCATCTGCGACGTGGTTTACACCACCACCCCGCCGGCCGGCGCGTATCGCGGTTACGGCGCCATGCAGGAGCAATTTGCCGTGGAAGCGCTGATGGAAGAAATCGCCGAAAAGCTCAACCTGGACGTGGTGGCGTTCAAGAAAAAGAACTGGCTCAAACTGGGCGAAAATATGCACATGGCCCGCAAACTGGGCGAAGGCCGCGAGGGCTACGACCAGGCCATGGCCACCAGCGCGCTGGATGAGTGCGTCAAGGTCGGTTTGGAAGCCACCGATTTCTATAAGAAACGTGAACTGTATAAGAACCAGAACGGGCCGATCAAACGCGGCATCGGCATGGCTGTCATGATCCACGGCAGCGGTATCGCCGGTCTGGATATGGCCGCCGCCACCATCAAGATGAACGACGACGGTTCTTTTAACCTGCTGATTGGCGCTACCGATCTGGGCACCGGTTCCGATACCATTCTGGCCCAGATGGCCGCCGAACAGTTGGGCGTGCCCATCTCGGACATCATTGTGTATTCCTCGGATACCGATTTCACCCCCTTCGACAAAGGCGCGTATGCCAGCTCGACCACCTACATCAGCGGCGGCGCGGTCATGAAAGCCGCCAAGAACATCCGCGGCCAAATACTGGAACATGCTGCCAAGATGCTCAAATGGGAAAATCCCGACGAGTTGACCATCCTGAATCGCACTGTCATCGCCCCCGATGAAAGCGCCGTTACATTGCAGGAAGTCGGCTTAAGCAGCCTGCATAACCTCGATCAGCACCAGATTATGGCGACCGAATCGCACGTCAGCTACGTCAGCCCGCCGCCCACCGGCGCGCAGTTCTCCGAGGTCAAGGTCAACACCGAGACCGGAGAGATTGAAGTCGAACGCATGCTGATGATTGTGGATTGCGGGCGCGTGATCAACCCTCTCACCGCCGCCGGGCAGGTCGAAGGCGGTCTGGCGCAGGCATTGGGCTTTACGATGATGGAAGATACCTACTACGATAAAGAAGGCCACATTACCAACGATGACTTCGCCAGCTATAAAATGTTTAAATCGGATGAATTGCCTCCGCTGGATGTGATCTTCGTGCAGACTGATGAACCCAGCGGCCCTTACGGCGCTAAATCCATCGCGGAATTATCCGTGGACGGCACCGCGCCCTCCATGGTTAGTGCGCTGCACAATGCCACCGGTGTCTGGTACCGCGATCTGCCCATCACACCGGAAAAATTCAAAGCCGGTCTCAAGTAGGATGGAACAGGTTTCACCAGTAAAAAAAGCAACGCTACTGGAACTGGCAGCATTCTTCTTCAAAATCGGGACCATCGGATTCGGTGGTCCCGCCGTTACGATTGGCATGATGGAGGAAGAGGCTGTTCATAAACGCAAATGGGTCACTTCCGAGTATTTCATGGAAATGCTGGCTGCAACCAATATCGTGCCCGGCCCCAACGCCACTGAAATGTCGGCCCATCTGGGGTATATCTGCGCCGGGCTGCCCGGTTTGCTGGTCGGTGGTCTGAGTTTTGTCCTGCCGGGCGCAACGCTCAGCCTGATTTTGGGTATCATCTACGTTAAATTCGGCAACTTGCCCGAAGTGACCAGCCTGTTCCAGGGCATCAACCCGGTGGTCGCCGCCATTCTGACCACTGCCTTTCTGCGCCTGGGAAAATCTGCCTTCACGGATTACAAGACGCTCATTATTGGCGGCTTGAGCCTGCTAGCTGCTTTCCTGGGCGTGGACGAAGTGCCGCTCATCTTCGGCAGCGGCTTGCTGTCCATGCTGCTGTATTCCAAACCCATTACCAATTTCATGCCGCTCTTTTTGGGCTTCACCAGCTTGTATCAGGCTAAATTGAGCCTGGTCAGCACCGCCAGGAACCAGCTGTTGCAATTGGGATTGTTCTTCCTGAAAGTCGGCGCGCTGCTGTTTGGCAGTACTTACGTGTTGATCGCCTTCATGCAGCGCCAGGTAGTCAATCAATATCACTGGCTGACTTATCAGCAAATGTTGGATGCAGTGGCTGCCGGCCAGATCACACCCGGGCCAATCTCTTCCACGGCTACCTTCGCCGGTTATGTCATCGCCGGTCTGCCCGGTGCGCTGGTGGCTTCGCTGGGCATGTATATTCCCTCATTTTTGATCGTCATGTTAACCGGCAAGTATCTGCCCAGGATCAGCCGCATCCCGCTGGTGCAATACTTCCTCAAAGGCGTCACTGCCAGCGCAGTCGCGCTTATTGCGCATACCACCTTCGGCATCTATCAGGCGGCTATCACCGACATCTCCACCGCGTTGTTGACCGCTGTTTCGCTTTTCCTGCTGTTCCGCTATAAAGTAGATGCCATCTGGATCATCCTGGGAGGCTTTTTGTTCGGCCTGACCAAGTTGTACCTATTTTAAAAGATAAGGATATTGCGATGAAAAAAGAAGCCTTTTTGAAACTACTGGACGAAAAACGCTATCTGATCTCGGACGGCGCCACCGGCACCAATCTGATGCAGCGCGGCTTGCCGCAAGGCACCGCCGCCGAAGGCTGGGTGCTCTCCAACCCGGACGGGATTCTGGGTCTGCACCACGATTTTATAGAAGCTGGTTCGGATATCATCCTGACCTGCACCTTCGGCGCTTCCATGCCGCGGCTGGAAGCCAACGGGTTGGCCAACCATTTTCAGGCAGTCAATCAAGCTGCCGTCAGCCTGGCTAAAACCGCTGCCGAGAAAACCGGCGCGCTGGTTGGTGGTTCTCTGGGCCCGCTGGGGCAGATGCTCAAACCTTTGGGCTTGTTGGATGAAGCCGATGCCCAACGGTTTTATCAGGAGCAGGCGGAAATGCTCAGCAAGGCTGGTGTAAATTTGCTGATCGTGGAAACGCAATTCGACCTGGCCGAGGCTGGCGCAGCCGTGCGCGGCGTGCAGGCCGTCAGCGACTTGCCTTTGATTGTGTCCTTTTCCTTTGACCGCGGCACGCGCACCATGATGGGCGTTTCGCCCAGCCAGTTCGCAAAACAAATGAACAGTCTGGGATTGACCGCTTTGGGTATCAACTGCGGCAAGAGCCTGGATGATAACCTTAACGTATTGAAAGAACTGGCGGACACCACTGACCTGCCCATCTGGTTCAAGCCCAACGCCGGGCTGCCTCAATTGGATGAGGAAGGTCATCCGGTTTACGATGTCACCCCTGAAATCATGTCCTCCCGGGTACAGAGCTGGGTGGATGCCGGCGCGCGCATCATTGGCGGCTGCTGCGGCACTTCTCCTGCGCATTTACAGGCCATCGCCGACCGGGTTAAAGCACTACGCGTGTAAGCTTCCCTATATGAACACCAATCCTTCCCAGCCCGTCTTTCATATCGGGTCTATCCCCGTGTACGGCGACCTGATTCTGGCGCCTATGGACGGAATTTGCGACCAGCCTACCCGCGCGCTTTTCCGCGAAATGGGTTCGGCTGTCACTTACACCGAATTCATCAACGTAATGGATGTGCCCGCGCGTCTGAACAACCTCGAACGCCGCATTACCTTTACTTCTATGGAACGGCCTGTCGGTTTTCAGCTCTACGGCAGCCAGCCGGAGCAATTCCTCACGGCCGCCAAATTACTGTTGGCCGATCAACCCGATTTCTTTGACATCAACCTGGGCTGCTCGGTACGGCGCGTGGCCGGGCGTGGCGCGGGCGCCGGGATGTTGGCCCAGCCGCAGCTCATCGAGGAAACCTTTCGCCTATTGAAAGCCGAGATTGACATTCCCATCACCGCCAAGATCCGTATCGGTTATGACGATGAACATCGTAATTACTTGGAAGTAGCCGAATTGTTGGAAAAGCTCGGCGCGGTTGTGCTGGCCGTGCACGGGCGCACCCGCAAGCAGAATTGGTCCGTGCCCAGTGACTGGCAGCCCATTCGTGAGATCAAAGAACACGCGGGTATTCCGGTAATTGGCAACGGGGATGTAAGCTCGGTTGCCGATATCGACAACATGTTCGCCGAAACCGCCTGCGACGCTATCATGATCGGACGCGCGGCTTTAGGTAACCCCTGGTTGTTTTCACGGTTGGAAAAAGCTGAACTACCGAAAGAGGAAATTCTGGCTGTGGTCCGGCGTCATTGGAATGACATGGCGGCTTTTTATGGCGCGGAAAAAGCCTCTTTCACCTTCCGCAAACACCTGAAGGCATACCTGGATTGCCCTCAGTTTGCAGGCTTGGAAACCAAACCTATCCTCAACAGCTCGCTTCCAGTGGAAGCTTTGGAAGATGCTCTGAGTGACACGTAGATATGGAATGATATTTTTCGGAGGGATTTACGAAACCAAATCGCTTGGGATGAAATTGTAGCGGTTGCAGTACATGATCTCCAGTCCTTCTTCATCATACTGGATGAGAGTAACCGCGCCATTATATAGTTCAAACCAGACATGCTCCGGCCGTGGTACGCCCATCACCGCGCTGAGGAAATAGTTGTAGAAACCGCCATGGCTGACCAAGATGATGGTATCGCCGCTGGTGCCGTGCCGTTCTTGCAGCGTCTTCCACACGCGCTGCGCCCGTTGGGTGGAATCCTCGCGCTTTTCAAAAGGCCGGTTCCACCAGCCCATGTCATTCATTTCTTTGGGCAGGATCAGGTCTGGATAATTGCTTTCGTAATAAGCACGCGTTTTGCCGCTCTCGCCTAAAGGTTCTTCCGTCTCGGGATGGTGGTTGTAGATGCCACCGTTCTCGTGAATATCCAGGTCGCCCATCAATGGCAGGTTCAAGCGTTCCGCGATGATCTCAGCCGACTGTACCGAGCGTTCCATCAGGCTGCAAAACAGGTAAACCACACCGGATTCCATCGTACAGCAGGAAGGGTCATTGGTCGCGCTGATATCGCCCGTCAGGCAAAAATCCAGGAATTGGGCGGTATAGGTCAGCTGGCGGCGCCCCAGGTCGGTGATCACCGGGTCGGCCATACGTCCCTGGCGCGATTGCGTGCGCGCCCACAGGGCGTTGTTTTCCGATTGTCCGTGTCTGACGAATAAGATACGCATGTTTTTCCTGTACAAAATCGCCCTTTATTGTACACGTATTTTATAAAAATATATGCGCAAGCATGTAAATTTTGGGTAAACGCCTTTTAGCCACAGATGGACACAGATTTTTAAATACTATATTTTTAGTCTTTGATTCACACAGATAACCCTTTCGCCTGTCATCCTGAGTGCGCAGCACGAAGGATCTCGGCTGGATTTTATTAACCACTGATGAACGCAGATTTTTAAAGAGCAATTTCTTTGAAAGATTCACACAGATAATCTGAATAATTCCTACTCACGCAATTCATAAAACTTAGCCTGATTATCCCTATCCCCCTTGTTTGTCATCCTGAGTACGCAGCACGAAGGATCTCGGCTGGATTTATTCTTAACCACAGAGGAACACTGAAATTCACCGATTAAACTCTCTCCCTATTTCGACTACGTTGAAATGGGGAGAGCCGGAGAAGGGCTGAACTTCACAGGTCAACATTCTTTATCTTGATAACATAAAGCAAAATCCCTACACCCCGTGGTAAAATCAAAAACAGTGTGTCCCTGTAGCTCAGTGGATAGAGCGCTAGCCTCCGGAGCTAGAAGCGGGAGTTCGAGTCCCCCCAGGGACACTAATTATTTAACTTAATATCGATAGCTTTTTAATAAATTTATTACAACCAAATCTCCCGCCAATCGTATAATAATTGTGAAATAAGATAGAAAATAAGGAGTCAGAATGTACTTCGGTGGTTATGGTTTATATATTTTGATTAGTTTGCCCGCCTTACTGTTGGGCTTATATGCCCAAGCCAAGGTCAAAGGGGCTTTCAACAAATATTCCAAGGTGCGCACCAGCAACGGTATGACCGGCGCGGAAGTCGCGCGCGCGGTGCTGGACGCCAAAGGTCTGCGGGACGTGCAGATCCAGCAGGTTCGCGGCAATTTGAGCGACAACTATGACCCGCGCACCAAGGTGCTCAACCTGAGCCAATCCGTCTACGCCACGCCCAGTGTAGCTGCGGCCGGTGTAGCGGCGCATGAAGCCGGGCACGCCATCCAGCATGCCGACGGCTACGGCCCGCTCAAACTGCGCTCGCTGATGGTGCCCTCCGTGCAAGTAGGCAGCTGGCTTGGACCGATCATTTTTATGATTGGCTTCTTTTTCAACAGTACCAACTTGGCATTGGTCGGCCTGATTTTGTTCGCCGCCACAGCCCTGTTCGCCCTGGTGACCATCCCGGTGGAAGTGGACGCCTCACGGCGCGCCAAGGAAATGCTTTCCACTTCGGGCATCGTTTACCAAAGCGAAATGGCCGGCGTCAACAGTGTGCTGGACGCCGCTGCGCTGACTTACGTGGCCGGCGCAGTGCAGGCGCTCTCCACCCTGTTGTACTACGTGATGCTGTTCAGCGGCGGGCGCAGACGCAATTAATTCTTGCATAATTGTATAAACATAACGAGCGCTCCCTGAGCACATGCCCAGAACGCCAGCCCTGAGTTTATCGAAGGGAAGCGTGGGGTGTCGAAGGGACGCTTGTTTTTTTATATTGAGTTGCTCTGAGCACCTTCCCCCAGAGTAAAGCGTGTGGGTCAAACAGAGAGGTCTAAAAGACCAAAGGTGCCTTCGACAGGCTCAGGCAACTTTGGTCTTTTTCTAATTAACCTGGCAGATTATCCCCTTCAAATACTCCCCTTCCGGGAAGTTCAGGGCAATAGGATGGTCGGGCGCCTGCGAAAGCTGCCGCACGATCTGCGCCTCCACGCCTGCGTCCAGGGCCGCGTCTGCCACAATCTTCTGGAACAAGGCGCGGTCTACGCCGCCCGAGCAAGAGAATGTTGCTATGATGCCGCCCGTATTGAGCAGCTTGAAGGCCAGCAAGTTGATGTCCTTGTAGCCGCGCGCGGCTGCCCGCACCTGCCCTGCGGTGGGAGCGAACTTGGGCGGGTCCAGGATGATCAGGTCGAAGGATTCACGCCGGTCGCGCATGGCGCGCAGCTCGTGGAAAACATCCGCGCACAGCCATTCGGCCTTGTCCGCCGGCAGTTCGTTCAATTCCAGGTTGCACTTTCCCAGCTCCAGCACATCCGCTGAGGAGTCAATCGAGACCACCTTCGAAGCGCCGTTGGCCAAACACGAAACAGCAAAACCGCCGGTGTAAGAAAAACAGTTCAACACGCGTCGATCCCTGGCATACTTCGCCACAATCTGGCGGTTGTCACGCTGGTCCAGGTAAAAGCCGGTCTTGTGGCCGTGCTGGATGTCCACGCTATATTTCAGGTCATTCTCGGTGATGATCACTTCGCCAGGAGGCGTATCTCCCTTAAGCAATCCGGTGACTTCCGGTAGCCCTTCCAGCGCGCGCACGTCCGCGTCCGAGCGTTCGTAGATGTTGCCCAACCCGGTGATCTCGGCCAGGGCATCCACGATGACCGGCTTCCACTTCTCCGCGCCGGCTGTCAGGAATTGGGCAACCAGCCAGTTGTCATACTGGTCGACAACCAAACCGGGCAGTCCGTCGGATTCAGCGTGGATTAACCGTAATCCATTATTATGAGTGTTAAATAAATCATTATGGACTCTTTTATAAAAGGCTATGCGCATTTTATCAGTTAAAAAAGAAGCCATATCACGGCAATCTTCTTCCCCAAAAGCCCACATACGCGCACGGATGGACGACTGCGGGCTGTAAGCCGCACACCCTAACCGTTCCCCCTGCGCGGAAAACACGTCTACAGTATCGCCTAATCCCGGTTCACCCTCCACACTCCCCACAGCGCCCGAAAATACCCAGGGGTGGCGCCGCTTGAGCGACTTGTCCCGCCCTGGTTTCAAAATCAGTTTATCTGTCATTCTTCTCTTTCTGCCAGGTTTTTAAGTTGGGCCTCTGTAAGGATGGCGACACCCAGGTCTCGCGCTTTTTCCAATTTGGAGCCGGCGTTCTCACCCACCACCAGATAATCGGTCTGTTTACTGACGCTGTCGGATACTTTACCGCCGTGCTGGCTGATAAAAACCTTGATATCCTCGCGTGTGAAATCTACCAGGCTACCGGTCACCACGAATTTCTTTCCGGCCAAAGTCTGCGGCGCGGTCTGCTCAGCTTCACTGCGCACCGGCCATACGCCGGCTGCTTTCAGCTTACGGACCGTTTCCCGATTTTTCTGAATAGAAAACCAATCCGTAACAGCTTTAGCCATGTTTGGCCCAAAACCTTCGATGGCTTCAAAGTCAGATGTACCGGCTTGCGCCAACGCGTCCAAATCATCGAAGCGCCTTCCCAAATCCTCAGCCGCGATCTCGCCGATGCCGCGGATACCCAGGGCCGTGATCAAACGCCCCAGTGTCTGCGTTTTGGAAGCTTCAATTGCTTCCAGTAGATTATCGGCTTTCTTGTCTTTGAATCCTTCCAGCGCCAACAGTGCATCGCGTTTCAGCGTGTACAGATCGGCCACATCGTTGACCAGTCCGGCATCGACCAGCTGTTCCACAATTTTGATGCCCAATCCAACGATGTCCATAGCCCCGCGCGAGACGAAATGCTCGATGTTGCGAATGATCTGCGCCGGGCAGGAGCTGTTGATGCAATACCAGGCCACCTCGCCTTCAATGTTCTCAACCGGCTGATGGCAAACCGGGCATTCTTTGGGCATTTCGTAAGGCTTCTCATCCCCGCTACGCGCATCCGTGATTGGTCCGATGATGTAGGGAATCACTTCCCCGGCGCGTTTGACCAATACGCGGTCGCCCACGCGAATATCCTTCTCCTCAATATAATCAAAGTTATGCAGCGTAGCCTGTTTGACTGTTACACCGCCGATTTCCACTGGTTCGAGGATGGCATAAGGCGTCAACACGCCCGTGCGGCCTACGTTCACCCCAATATCGTTTAATTTGGTGGTCACTTCCTGAGCCGGAAACTTCAGCGCAATGGAGCCGCGCGGGTCCTTACCTACAAAGCCCAGTTCATCCGCCAGACGCAGGTCATCCAGCTTGATCACCACCCCATCGATGTCAAACGGTATTTTGTCGCGCTTCTCCAACCAGCCGCGGGTGCAGGCTATCATTTCTTCCAGATTTTCACAACGCTGTGAATAATCCGAAACCGGAAAGCCCAGCCGTTTCAAGTACTGCAGCGTTTCCCACTGCGAATCCTTTGGATTGTTAATTACGATGGCATAGCTGAGAATGGTCAGCGGACGTTGGGCTACCAGCGCCGAATCCAGCTGCCGTAAAGAACCGGCCGCGGTGTTCCGCGGATTCTGATAAATCTTCTCGCCTTTTTCCGCCAGTTCCTGATTCAAGCGTTCGAAATCCTTCAGCATGATGAATGCTTCAGCGCGCACGACCAGCACTTGCGGTACTTCAACATCACCGGCTTCCACAGGTATTTTGAGCGGGATAGACAGGATGGTGCGCAGATTGGCAGTGATGTCCTCGCCCACTTCCCCGTCCCCGCGCGTGGCGCCTTGTATGAACACACCGTTGTGATAATGCAGCACCACTGTCAGGCCGTCGATTTTGGGTTCCAGCACAAAGCTGCTCTGGCGCACACGCTCGTCTATTTTGGCTATACGCTCATACCAGGCACGGATGTCGTCTTCGGAAAAGGCGTTCGCCAGGCTCAGGATGGGTGCCGGATGGCGCACTTTCTCGAAGCGTTCAGCCGGCGGTGCCCCGCTGCGCTGCGTGGGTGAATCCGGTGTAATCCAGTCCGGATGGACCGCTTCCATGGCACGCAACCTGAGCAATAGCTGATCGAATTCATAATCACTGATGAGCGGATCGTCCATCACGTGATAGCGGTAATTGTGATAATGGATATCTTTTTTCAGTTGTTCATAATCGGAAAGTGTGTAATTTTCATCCATGCTTTGAATTATAGCAATCTTTGCTTTATTCAAGCCGCTCGAAAACTTCTCTCAATCTTTTCCGTATATAATAAAAGTTGAACTGCGTTTGAAATCAAAAATTTATTACTCATTTCTCGGAGGCATTATGAAATTTGGCAAAATCACCCTGTTTGTATTGGCTGCTTTCGCTTTAGTTTTTTCTTTCATCCTATTCCTGGGTTCTTTCAGCCAGACCGGTACATCAATTCCAGTGTGGTTTTCCATTATCCTGGCCGGAATCGGCTTTGTTATAATTTTCTTCGCCACGCGCACTGAACCACCCGCGGAAACCGGCCAAAATGTTACCGTGAATATCGATCTGCCCGGTCAGGTTGGCATGGATACAATTAAGTGCAAATCCTGCGGCGGCGTGCTTTCTGAAAAGGACATCAAACTGGTGGCAGGCGCCCCGGTGGTTACCTGCCCCTTCTGCGGCACTACTTATCAGCTCTCTGAAGAGCCCAAGTGGTAGCCCGTTTTCTATAATTATTTATTTCATCAAGGGAGAGTTCATGAAAAAGAATCGAGTTACCAGCATTTTCGTTGCATTGTTGATGCTGTTGACCTTCATTCAACCCGTTCTTGCGCAGGATTATTATTTCGAGGTTCCCGAAGAACAGGTAGATGTGTTCATCGAGACCGACGGTACGATTACCATTGAGTATTACTATAAATTCCAAAACGCCGGCAGCGCCCACGTCATTGACTTTGTTGATATCGGCATGCCCGGCAACAGCACCTACCAGCTCAGTGATATCACCGCCAATGTGGACGGTAAACCCATCACTGATATAACCTATTCGGATTATGTGGATGGCATCGCTCTGGGTTTGGGTGCTAATGCCATTCCTGCCGGTGGAAGCGGTGTGGTGTATATGCGTGCGGAAAACGTCGGCAACCTGTTCTACTTTGCCAGCGAAAATGAGAGCGAGGATTACGCCTCAATCAATTTCCAACCCAACTATTTCGGTTCGGATTATGTCAGCGGCAATACCAGCCTAACGTTCAATTTCCATCTGCCCCCGGGTCTGACCGACCAGGAGCCGCGCTGGATCAACCCCAAGGGCTGGCCGGGCGATGACACCCCTGCTTCAGCTTTTGATTCAGAAGACCGTGTTCTCTATCAATGGGCTTCCACTTCGGCGTCGCCTGATGGCCGTTATACCTTCGGCGTTACTTTTCCGGCACGTGTGATTCCCACCAGCGCCATCAACACCGAGCAAACTGTGACTTACAATCCCAGCCAGGTATGGGGTACGGTCATTCCGATCTTGTGCTGCACCGGTATTTTCGGTATCTTTGGCCTGATCATCGCGCTGGCAGTAAAAAGCGCCAAGAAGCGCCGTTTGAAATACCTGCCTCCCAAGATCGCCATTGAAGGGCACGGCATCAAACGCGGCCTGACCTCCGTGGAAGCGGCTATTCTGATGGAACAGCCCATGGATAAGATTTTGACCATGATCCTGTTCGCGGTGGTCAAGAAAGAAGCTGCTGAGGTGACCAATCGTGATCCGCTGGAATTAAAGGTGGAAGAGACACTGCCGGAAGATCTGCGCGATTACGAAAAGGCTTTCCTGGAAGCTTTCAAAGAGAAAAACGCGGCTGCGCGCCGCAAGGCACTGCAAGCAATGATGGTTGCATTAGTAAAGACCGTTGGCGAGAAAATGAAAGGTTTCAGCAGCAAAGAAACCGTGGTTTACTATGAAGAGATCATCAAGAAAGCCTGGCAGCAGGTTGAAGAAGCCGAGACGCCCGAAGTTCGTGCTGAAAAGTACTCCGACGCGGCCGATTGGACCATTCTGGATAAGGATTACGAGACTCGCACTCGCCGTACTTTCGGTACCGGACCGGTCTTCATGCCCTATTGGTGGTGGCGCACCGATCCGACCATCGGTTCGGCTGGCCGCAGCATGGGTGGTTCCGTAGCAAAAGGTACTTCCGCGCCCTCCGGCGGCAATCAGTCCAGGACAATTACACTGCCCAACCTGCCTGGTTCCAACGCCGCGGCATCTGTGATCGGCACCGTGCAAGCCTTCTCGGCCGGCGTGGTCGGCAACCTGACCTCATTTACCGGAGGCATTACCGACAAAACCAATCCCGTACCGGTACAGACCTCCAGCACTTTCCGCTCCAGCGGTGGACGCGGCAGCGGCATGGGCGGTGGTGGCCATTCCTGTGCTTGTGCCTGTGCCTGTGCCGGGTGCGCTTGTGCTTGTGCCGGCGGCGGACGCTAATCAGGGCCATTGGAAGGCTTTTATGGCCGAATTATCCAAAAAGCGTTTATTGTTTTCAAACAAAAATACATTGCCGGGGATCGAACCCGGCAATTTCACTTACCTGCGCCAATCCGGCCAGTCTAAGAAACGCATCCATTTGCGCGTGGAAGCGGACGGCAGCGCTGTCCTGTTGGTGAATGCCAACCGCATCTATCATTTCAACTCCAGCGCCGCGCTGATGGCGCATCTGATGTTGGACGAAGTTTCGGACGAGCAAGCTATCAAACGCGTCACGCAGGTTTTTCCGGTCAAGCGCGATCAGGCCGCGTCGGATTATCAGGCATTCAAGGCCACCTTTCATCCAATTATTTCACCGGAAGATGATCCCTGTCCAATTTGCGATTTAAACCTGGAAATTCTAGAGCCCTTCTCGCGCCAGCCTTCCGCTCCTTACCGCATGGATCTGGCGCTCACCTATCGCTGCAACAACCACTGCCTGCACTGCTATAACGAAGCCTCGCGCGCCCAAAAGGAATTCAGCACCGACCAATGGCTGGCTGTTCTGGATAAAGTTTGGGAGCTGGGCATCCCGCACGTGGTTTTTACCGGCGGCGAACCTACTTTGATTCCCGACCTTCCCAAGCTGGTCGCCCATGCGGAGAATTTGGGGCTGATCACCGGCTTGAACACCAACGGGCGCAGGCTATCAGACACAGACTTCCTGCAATCATTGGTAGACGCTGGTCTGGACCATGTGCAAATCACCCTGGAATCGCATGACGCGGCCATTCATAACAAAATTGTATCTGCTCCCAAAGCCTGGGATGAAACGGTAGCAGGCATTCGTGCCGCCCTGGGCACGCGCCTGTTCGTCATGACCAACACCACCCTGCTGCGCAGCAACAGTCCCTATCTGGCTGATACGTTGGCATTTTTGGCTAAATTGGGCTTGCCCACCATCGGCTTGAATGGCTTAATTCATTCCGGACGCGGGGCTGCCAACACCGAAGCACTGCACGAAAGCGAACTGGCCGATTTATTGGAAATTGCCAAAGCGCACGTCGAAACCAGCGGACAACGCCTGATCTGGTATACCCCCACACAGTACTGCCATTTCAACCCGGTGGACAGCGGTCTGGGCGTCAAGGGCTGCACCGCCGCCAGTTACAATATGTGTATCGAGCCGGACGGCAGCGTGCTGCCCTGCCAGTCTTATTACGAATCCCTGGGCAACTTCCTGTCCGACCCCTGGCCTTCCATTTGGAACAGCGACTTGGCTCTTACCATTCGCGAGCGCCGCTATACGCCTGAAAGCTGCCGCGTTTGCGACCTGCTTTCATCCTGCGGCGGCGGCTGCCCGCTTTATATCCAGCAAAACCCGCAGGCCCTGCCCGAACCGGTCATCGACCTGCCTTTTTAGAAATTAACTGTGCGAATAGATTGAGGAGGAAACATGTTCAAGAAAATCGAGGATTTTTTCGACAGCTTTTACACCCGGGCCGAAACCATCCCGGCCGGGATTTACCTTTATCAGGCGCCGCCCGATGCGGAGCTGCCTTATAAGCTGCACCTGCGCGTGGAAAGCGACGGCAGCGGTATCCTCATCTTGAATGCCAGTACCGTACTGCACCTCAACCAAACCGCCGCGGAATATACCTATCACCTGATAAAGGGCATGGATAAATCTGCTATCGCCGATACGGTTTCCCAGCGCTACAGCATTCCGCGCGAGACCGCCGATCAGGATTTGGCGGAATTCATGGATAAGATCGACGCGCTGATCAACAGCCAGGATCTTGATCCGGTCACCTACCTGGATATGGAACGTGTTGCGCCTTATTCGCAAAAATTATCCGCGCCTTACCGCCTGGATTGCGCCTTGACCTATCGCGTGTCCGACGGTACCGATGCCTCCGTAGCCCCCACCGAACGCGTCAGTCGCGAACTCAGCACTGCCGAGTGGAAGACCGTCATGAAGAACGCCTGGCAAGCCGGCATTCCGCATGTCATCTTTACTGGCGGCGAGCCCACCCTGCGCGATGATCTACCAGAATTGATCGCTTACGCCGAGGAACTTGGCCTGGTCAGCGGCCTGCTCAGCGACGGCTATAAATTGGCAACCAAAAAATATTCCCTCGATCTGCTGGAAAAGGGGCTGGATCATATCCTCTTGCTGGCCAATCCGGACGACAAGCGCTTTTGGAGTGCCCTCAAGACCTTGATGCCCCTGGATATCGCGGTGACAGTGCATATCACCCTGACAGCCGATAACTGCGCGGATTTCCCGGCACTGCTGGATAAGCTCGCCAAAGCCGATGTGGTTTCGGTTTCCCTAAGCGTTGCGGAAGAATCCTTGTCGGATGAATTGCAGAAAGCCGGCGAACAGGCGGCCGCGCTGGGTATGTCTCAGGTATGGGACCTGCCTGTACCGTATTCCGCCAGTCATCCGGTGGCGTTTGAATTGGCCGACCAGAAAACTCCCCAGGGTGCCGGCAAAGCCTGGTTGTACGTGGAACCGGACGGCGACGTGCTGCCCGCGCAGGGCGTCAACAAGGTGCTTGGCAACCTGCTGACTGACCCGTGGGAGAAGATCTGGAAACGGCATTGAAATCCCTTTGAGGTTTTGATGACCCCGTCCAATGACAGGGCCTTTTGGCAAGCCCGTTACCGCCAGCAAGTTGACTGGACGGCTGAGCTGCGCCGCTACGCGCTGGCAGTCAGCGGACTATCTGCGGATGCCCGCCTGTTGGAAGTCGGCTGTGGGTATGGCGCCTTGCTGGAAGGCTTGTGTGCGGACGGGTACAAGCGCCTGACCGGACTTGACTTCGACTTTCCCGTCCTGCAATTCATTCCCGCACCAGCGGACACATTATGCGCTGATGGATTGCACCTACCCTTCCCGCCGGCATCTTTTGACGCCTGCCTGTGCCATTTCTACCTTTTATGGGCCCACAATCCCATACATGCCCTGCAGGAGATGAAGCGTGTCGTGCGCCCGGGCGGCTGGCTATTTGCGCTGGCCGAGCCGGATTACGGCGCGCGCCTGGACGAACCTGCCGAACTGGCTCCTTTGGGCGAACTGCAAACCCGCGCGTTGTTAAAACAGGGCGCGCACCCCTTCATCGGCGCGCACCTGTCTGCGCTCTTTCACAGCATCGGCCTGACCAATCTGGAATGCGGGAAGCTGTCTTTGGCGTCCAAACCCGGCTTGTTCAGCGCTGAGGAGGATGATGAGTGGCAGGTGCTGGCCGCGGATCTGTGGGAGATGCTCAGCCCGGCTGAGCTGGCTCGTTGGGAAAAGTTAGAAGGTGAAGCCCGTCGAGCCGGCACACGCCGCCTGCATGTACCGGTTCATTACGCAATTGGCAAAATTCCCCTATGAATTTTCTTGCGATTTAAAAGATAATGATATAATAACGGTCGTCCTCGGGGCGTGGCGCAGACCGGCTAGCGCGCTTGCATGGGGTGCAAGAGGTCGGAGGTTCAAATCCTCTCGCCCCGACTGGATAGAAAAAGACTTGCTGATCAGCAAGTCTTTTTGATTTAATTGAGAATACCTATACTGATTTATAGTTTCTCACAACCCAACTTATCCAAAGCTTTTCACCGCTTCGCTAAATCTTTTGGTAAGTAGTGCGTTGTGAAAACCATTTTTCTTTTTAATCGCGTTATCCAAGTAAAATATCCATACTGATGGGTTTTAAAGAATAGGATTTCATAGGAGGTGCATATGACTAGATGCTGTGAAAAATGTTTTTCCGACAAGTTCTTAATTCAATTGATTCAGGAAATTGGAGAATTTGGCAAATGTGATTATTGCGAATGTTCTGAAGTGAAATGTGTAGGTCTAGATAAAATTGCTACCTATTTTAAACCTGTGATAAATTTGTATTCACCAATTATTGAATTTCAATTTATTGAAGACCTCAAAGAGAATCCGTTAAGTCCTTTATGGGAAGCCATAGAAAGCCAATGGAATCTGCTAAGTGATGATGTATATCAAAAATCCAAAGAAGAAGTTTTTTATCAGGATTTATTAAAAGAACTTCAACTAGAAGAAAAATATACTGAACAAGATGTAGGAATAGAACTTGACTACTATGGAATTCCTATTGAAGAATCCAATAAACTTTCTAGTATGTGGGAAAAATTTGCTGAAGAAATAAAATATAAAAATCGATATTTTGTAAGCTCTGGAGAAAATAAAGGACTCCTCGAGAAAATAGCAGAATTTTCACCCTGTTTGGTTATCGAGTACAAAAAAGGATTTGAGTTCTATCGAGCTCGGATAAATTCTTCAAGGCAAAAACCCTTTGAATGTGGAACAGATATGTCATCTCCTCCACCAGAAAAATGTACAGGAGGAAGAGCAAACCCAACAGGTATTCCATATCTCTACGTGGCAACTGATTTCAACACAGCTATAGGGGAAGTAGAACCAACATTAGCAGATTCAGTTACAGTGGCAAATTTCGAATTAATTAAGAATATTGAAGTAATAAAATTAAGTAGACCAATCTCACCATTTATATTTGGGAATAATCTTTACTCTTTTTATCGATACTACGATTTTCTTATTTATCTAGGTATTCAACTTTCTATACCATATTCAAAGACAACAGAATTAATTGAATATGTACCTACACAATACCTTTGCGAATATTTTCGGCATCTAGGTTACGCAGGCGTACAATATCATAGTTTGAAAGGTGCTGGCGAGAACTTAGTCATATTTGACAAAAATTTTCTCAAATGTACAAATGCTCATGGATATTATATTAATAAAATTTTGTATGAAACTGAAATGTTTCCTATTAATTTTTAATAACCTAGTCAACTTTAATCAACTCATGTACTATAAAATCAACTTAAGTATCAATTATATTGCCCTAGCATTGCCTAGGACATTACCAACCGTAGTACACTTGCAAAACGGCTTTGGGCTATAAATAGCCATAGAGTGGAACGGTTAGTGCGCTTGCATGGGGTGTCTCTGGTCTCTGCTCCTGCATAGATCTACGAAGGTAGGTGGTTGCCTGCAACAACACAGGATGCTGCGCGACAAGTCCTCTCACTCCGACTGGATATTTTTCCCCTAACAATAATTCCTTTTAATTCAATTAAATAGTTGATCCTTCACTATGGTCACCTAAAGCACCCTTGCTCCTTTCTCGATCCTGTAGATAAGTCCGGTGAACATCACCAAGGCGCTTCCTCTCACTACAACTTGTCATTGATTATTTTAGTATCCTCGCCAGCGTTATTTAAGTTGCTATAGCTCTTAACAAGTCATATTCTCTCAGTCAATGTTATATCATTCATATTTTCATGTTCTTTATGTAACAGGATAAGTTCGGATTTGTTGTTCTTTCTCTAAATCCAAAAATGGACCTAACACCATTCTTGCTATAATAAAATATACAAAATGGAGGATTAATGAAAAGTCGAAAAAGAGGTTTTCAAAAGCTCTTTATTCTCATCCATACTGTAACAATGCTTATGACCTTAACGGGTTGCGGACGGCCGGACATCACACTACTAAAAGAAAATCAAGATGTCCGTGGATTGGTCCGCACACTTGGCTGGGTTGAAGGCAAAGACGCCCGTGAGGCATTGATTGAAATTGGTGTGCCTGCAGTTGATCCACTAATTGATGCGCTTAAGAAAAATGATGAAGACATCGCTAGCAATGCGGCTTATGCTCTAGGCCAGATCGGCGACGAACGCGCGATTGAGCCTCTCATTGCAGCGCTTAGCCACAGAGATTTAGATGTCAGCAGAGAAGCTGCGTACGCACTGAGCCATTTTAATGACCCAAGGGCAGCTGCCGGTTTAATAAATTTTATTAAGCGTGTTCCTGATGACACACCATTGCGTTATAAGGGGAAAGAGCTTGAGTATGCCAAACCATATATTTATGCGCTTGCGACACTCGGTTTACCTGGCCTGGATGCAATAAATGAGTCATTAAGAGAAGAGAATGATGTTTTTCTCAAACAGGCCAGCCAATTAATAATCGAGGTTGTTTTAAGGGAATTTGCTTTGCCGGTATGCGAAGGTAAATCTATTGAGGTTATGCCATATCAAGATGGCGTACCAGGAATCCATCACTTGGCAGTTACGCGATTCGATGGCGAATATGATGAGAATGCCATGCCATACGACATTCCCGTAATGTGGCTTGCATTGGATGATCCGCGATCAGTGGAACTGGTACTTTGTTTCGATACAAAAGCCGAGGAACTTGAAACGTGCCGATACACAGATGGATCAAAGATTACCCGTTTTCGAAACACATACGATTTTTCCCTTCGAGAAGCAGCTTCTGGGGTAGAAATTGATTCGCTGGAACTGAAAGGCAATCCCCCACCAGCCTGTCCTGTAAGCAAGGACACTTCCGATTACTATTATAGAGTCTCTCAGGGTGATCAACCTTCCCTACAAGCTTTAGAGGATTGGTTGATAAATTATGTTGAAATAAAGAAATAAATCTTCTGCGATTCTAATCAATATACAAAAGAAATGATTACACAACATCTTTTCTGTATAATCTATTATAAATTCTTTCAGGATTTGATAATACCCTAATAGCCCTCCATATTCAAATATATACTGCCTAATTTCTAATTCTCGCCTATCTCCATCAGATTAGTTGTTAGCAGGCGCAAGCACGACAGTTCATTGGGGAACAGCCGTTTAATACAAGTCCTGTGTTTGATTTCCTTACTAATCCGTTTTAATTAATTGGAAACCCTCAACTTCCTCTGGTTCACTTTCGGAAAAGAAAATACGGTGAACCCCTGGTAGGTTGACCTCCATCCAATATGCCGATCTGAATGCCAGATTTGCATATTTCTCAACTGCTTTTCTAATAGAAATTTCGTCCGTTTCCCGTTCCGGGACTTTGAAGACCATGCGAATATCCCCAGGCACTTTTCCTGCGCATCTCTTTGAAAATTCATTATTCCCTTATTCGTCAGAAATCAGATTAATAATGATGAGATTTTTCCAGGAGGTGGAAACCACCCACTTGCCGTCCGAACTAATTGCTATTGGGTTTTTTACACCAGCCATCGAACTTAATTCTCGACCAGTGGCTGCATCCCACAGTTTGATCACATTATCGTAACCAGACGAAAGTATCAAGGAGCCATCCATGCTAACAGCACAACTCATCACCAAGCCTGCATGTCCGCTCAGGGTACGCAGCAAATCCCCGCTGGCAGAATCCCAAATTTTCAAGGTCCCGTCATTCCCGCTTGAGACGATCCACTTGCCATCCGGACTAACAACACAATCAGATGCCCCATCCTTATGACCTGCCAGGTTACGCACTTCTTTTCTAACGACAACATCCCATATCTTTAGTTCCTGCAAATCACCAGCGCTCACAGCCCAGCTGCCATCTGGGCTGAAAGCAATTGCTTTCACGTTATTTGGGTAGTCAATTTTCTTCACCAATTCATAGTTTTCCGCATCTAGCAGATTTAGTTCGCGGCCAGTACCGCAGGCGATTATTTTGCTATCAGGGCTTACGGCACAGGCAATGACTTCACAGGCAAATCCTTTAATTGTATGCATTCCTCGACCACTCGCTGCCTCCCATATCCTTAATTCTTTTCCACTGGCAGATACGATCCAATCACCCTTTGGGCTGATTGCGCAAGCGTTGACATAAGCAGTGTGACCGCTAAGTATCCGTAATTGGCTGCCACTCTTGGCATCCCACATCCTGAGCGTAGTATCCATACTTGCAGATACGATCCAATTATTATTCGGGCTGATCGCTACATCCAAAATCCCGTTAGTGTGGCCGCTTAAAACAAGATGATCTTTATCGCTAAGCTTACGATATTTTTCAAGCATAGAATACCTCCCCTTGAATTAATAATTGTCGTGCCCGTTATAAACTCATTTTTAAATTCAATTTGCATAATCGGAGGTTTCCTGCAAAAACGCAGGAAGCTTCGCGACAAATCCTCTCGCCCCGACTGTATTACAGGCATTCGCTATAAGTGTCGCTGTCTCCCCCCCACGGGTTCATGACTGGTCTCTTAAAACGCCGCTTGACGCTTTCGATCGTTTCGCCTCTCACCTCAATGTCATCCAAACTGAAAGGTTGCATACCAGAATTATTTGCCAGTATGAAATGCGGAATCTCTTTTGGTTCAAATCCCATCACATTGGCGGCCACGATATCCGTTGCCAGCGGGTTTGTGCCGGCAATGATCACATTCATCTTGACCAAATCCCCATTGGTTGGGCCGTTGCCTTCCATGGCTGTTGAGCCGTCAATGACGACCAGCCCGAACTTATTTCCGATGGCTTTGACCATATCGATGATCTCATAAGCCACACCTTTCGATCCGGCAGCCAAAGCGTGGTCATGCACCGCGGATCGGATGCTGCCATAAACGCTTCCCGGGTAGAGACCGATCAGGTTTTTCATGCCCAACGTGACGACAGCCCTTTCGTGTGTTTTCATCATCGGCACAGAACAAAGCAGATCAGTCTCGTCCAGCAAGCGACTTATGGTCAGTTCGTCATATGCCGACCCATCCGGCACGTTTACATTTACCATATCTCCTGTGTGTAAGTTGATCAACGGCACGCCCAACGGACCTGCAAAATCCGCGTACCCCAGGCGCTCAAAAACCGCTTGCTGCATATTATCCATTATTCCGGGATCCGTTAAATAGCAATTCGGTGAGGTATTAAAGTCCGCAGCCCCAGCCGATCCTTCGCCAATGGAAACATCGTACCCTGCCTCGACCATAAGCGAGGCAAGTGCGTTCACAACAACGGGATTGGTTGTACATCTTGTTGAATCGTTCACAAGGTTGGGTTTCAGCATAATGCTCTTTTTATTGCCCGCGATCCTATTGATACCGCCCAGGTATCCAATTGCCTTTTCAACTGCCCCAAATATTTCATTTTTTCGGATTAATCCGCGTCCAATTTTAACGATGCTGACAACCGGTTTGTCGGATTGCGGCGTATCCGTTACTCTTAATGAAGGTAGATTGCCGCAGGAAGCCTGTAGAATAGCAGTTGAAGTTACCGCAGCAGCTCTAATGAAATCACGACGAGAGATACGATTTGAATGATCATGAATTTCTGACATATTTTCTCTCCATGAAGTTCAAAAACATCAGTTCCCCATAAAATTAATTATAGGGATTTTCCAAATGAATACAATGGACGCTGGCTAAAACCTGAACTCCTCTTGTCTATGGGCAAAACTGCGGATTTTCAGACATGCAGTACTCCACCTTGCCGCCAACCATGGTCGTAAGCACTTGAATATCCAATATAGCCTCGTCATCCACCTTGGTGGGATTATCGGATAGGATGATCAGGTCAGCCAGCTTACCTGCTTCAAGGCTACCGATCTCGTGGTCGCGGCGGATGGCATAAGCGCTGCCAATTGTCATGATTTCGAGCGCTTCATCGATTGTCAGCAAATCATCCACCCCCCAATCCGGCGGTTCGCAAAATGTTCCATCATCTCTCTGCTCCCGGCGAGTTACGAACCCAAAAATGTTCTTCATGGGCTCCGGCAGCGGACTAATCCCCGGTGAGTCGGAATGCCAGGCAAAATGGACATCCGGGTTGGCATCGATCAATTTACGATATGCCCACTCCATCTGCGAATATTCTTCCGGAGTTGTATATCGATATTGTTCATTGTCGCCTGAGAAGAAACACGCCAGGTAATATCCAAAAATCACTGCTACTGCGTCCACGTCTCCATAGCGGGTAAACATTTCATCCCGAATAAGGGTGTTATGTTCCAGGCGATGATGAAACGTATTCGGCCCACCATTTAATACCATTTCCAGTGCGTCCAGGTTGACATCGATCGCGCGGTCACCCAGTCCATGGATTGCAACCTGGTAACCGTGGTCCTGCGCTTCCTGAATTAACCCGGCTAAGGTGTCGACGTCTTGGTAAAGGTCTCCCAGACTTTCATCGGGATATGGAAAACTGCGCGCAGGTCTGCCGCAAGATCCGCCATCACTGAATATCTTGACACCTGGTATCTGTAGCAACGCGCCATCCTTCATCATCGGTGGATAATCCGGCCAATACCACTCTGTAAGATCCACGCCGCAATTATCGGTGCGTACAAGATATAAACTGATCCTCATCCGTTGCAGCCCCGCTTGATTAAATTCCAGGAAATCGTTAAGGAGAGTATTATCTACAAACATCTCAGCCGTTGAAGTGATCCCATGCGATAAAAGAAATTGCTGGCCTTCCTCAAAATCCTCACGCCATAAACTTTGGAATGAATGCGCGTGCGCATCCACAAAACCCGGCATAATGGTTTTGCCCTGCAAATTGATATGGATAGATTCAGGATTGGCATTGGGCAGGATCTCCTCGTCATCTCCAACAGCTACGATCTTATTCCCTCGGATTTCGATAGCCGTCGCGAATGGGTCTTCTGCCATCGTCAGAACCGGGCCATTGTAATAAATGGTGGATTGGCTCATTTCTATTCCTGTGTCGAATGGCCGTTCTTCTATTAGGACATCGTCACTCAGTATAGAAACCTTCACCCGCCGGATCCTCTCCGCGCCATCAAAACGGTCCCAGATCCGAAAATCTCCTCCATGCTGGCGGTTCGCAAAAAAGGCGTCCTCCAGGAGGATTGTCGCCGTTTTAAATTCACCGCTATTGGTCTTGGTTACTATTTGGGAATCCGTAAAAATGTTCCAATCCGACTTTTCGCCATAAAAAGAATCGTATTGCACGTTGAATGTATCCGTACCGTTATCGAGATATTCAATCTCGATTTTTACTTTTAGGGTTGGTTTTCCGGCAAACATGAGTTCGTCGTCAATGTCAAAACGCATGGCACAATCCGGATCGGTATTGCCATCCACGGCTTGCATCACTTCCCCATTCCCCGTGACAAATACTTTTTCACCTGTTCTGCCCAAAACGACCATCTTAACGTCCACGTCGCCTCCGTGGTCCAAGGTCAATCCACTGAAGAGATGCTCGGAATCAAAGAGTGCAACATTTTTTTCTTCTACATCTGCCGCGTCTTTTGGCTGACAGGCAGCACAACTTGCGATCGAAGTGAGAAGAATAACGCCAACGAGAAAATGTAATAAGAAATTCAGATATTTCGCCATATAAAACCCACCCATTTGTTATACGCTTGGTTTATCTAGTATGGTTTAACAAACATTGTATAACAAACCGCATCCAGTTCCAACTACTATTTCATCGGATTGCTTTCCTGATTTGCTTGTGGTTTATGGAGAATGACGTAGATAAAGCCGCTTGAAATTGGCAGAAAGTTATCAGCACCTGTTTGAGGAATGATTTCATGGCAACTTTTGTAAACCCATTCGCCATCTGAAAGTAGTGCCCGGAGCCTTGTTGTCATTTTAGTAAAGAAAATCGGCTATTCACAATACTTTCAATATCATTCCTATTATCGCAAAATCTTGGATAAAACATTTCCGGTTATGAATTGACCAAAACAACTTTCCTTTTTTCGTGGAAATTATGCCGCACCAGATTATTATTTTCCATTTTTTTTATCCATACAGATAAAAAGTTTTTGAAATTAATAGTTGAAAAACACATCCTTTTTTTATACAATATTTTCGTATCTGTTATTTTTAATGAGAAGATGATTAAGATTTATTCGTACAGTCCGTAGGAGGAAATTATGAACATTCATAGATTTCTATCCATTTTCATCGTTTGCTTAACGGTTTTTCTCTTCAGTGATGTGACACCCATAGGAGCAGAATCCAGAACAAATCCCGACATAGCGAAAGAGCCGTCTTTGTATGATGGGGACTCGGATGAAGACGGGATTAATGACGCAACAGAACTCATGCTCGCAAGGAAATACACACCCTATTTAATTTTTGATGAAGACGAACAGGAAAATATCGGTACAATCATGCAGCTCCATCAAGTCTCACCCATCCTTCACCATAGTGGAAAGGAAGGCGCTATGTTGGTTTATGTCTTTCTGTATGACATGGACAATGGTGCCGATTTCGATAGGAGCTGGTCCGATTGGTTTACCAGCCCGATTGATTCTGCAGCCGGCTTGATCATGGATCCATTTGATCAATTTTTTGGGAAACATTGTGGGGATACTGAGGCAATCTATTTCTTTGTCGCAAATTATGGAAATTGGACAAATACCCGTTTGGAAAGTATTTATTGGAAAAGGCATTATGACCCTTACACGGAGACAAGCGAAAGTGCCGTATATTATAAAGATGTAAACGACGGCTTTGGCGCCACACATCCGATCATATATGTGTCAGAGGACAAACATGGGATGTACCCGTCTCATGACGCATGCGAGAACTATAAAACGGACGTGGTACAGGAACAATTGGAAAGTGCCGCCGGTTACCTGGTGCCCAGTGTTTTGGAAGATTTTATTTACATCCCGGTAACACCGAAGATGGAAGATTGCAGCGATGGACCGGAAATGTTTGTTGACGTGACATTCGCCTATAATGTTGGAGAAGCCAAATCAAATTCCACGATGAATCGTCACGTGCTGGACGGATCGATCTATTCCGGTTACGATCCCTGGGATAACGTGGAATTTTTGGGTCGGACGGACAATGTAAAAGTCTGTGATAGCGCGGCTGGTGGGATTGGTGGAAAATGGTGTGGAAACCCATATCCTTCTTCAGAAAGTCATCCCTGCGACAGTGACAATTGGTGGTTTCCCTCATCTTCTTCCTCAACTTCATCCGGTGAATGCATGAACCCCAATACGGATCGCTACGGCTCTGATTATTACAGCTTCTTATTGGATGGGTATGATGCCACACCTTGCATGCAGGCGTGTGTAAACGATACCAACTGTGTATCCTACTCATTTGTTTTTCCGGGTAACCAGGGCGGCGAGCAAGCAGTTTGTTATCTAAAAAATGCCGCGCCGGAAGAGTATTTCAACGATCAATGTGTATCGGGTCTGAGGGCTAATTGCTTGAATTAGGTCTGTTCTGTAATGATTGAGGAAAAGCGCCCTGGAATAATCCGGGGTGCTTTTTATTATTTTTAGTGTTATTTTTGTTTCTTTGGAAACTACGGATACTATTCGGGGAAAATTCAGGAAAAAATGGCGCAATAGGTAATGTACTTTGCTTTGTCCATACCACTATTTTTTGGCGCGAGAATTCGGAAGTACTGTAAAATACATATTGATGCCTACCAAAAATCTTATCACCCTAACTTTTCCTCAATAAGCCTCTGATGAATTTCCAAGACACTTATTCCACCCTTCAATCCATTCTCACGCAGGTAAATAATGACAGTGAGTTGTTTGTGCAGGTGCTGCACCATCAGCAGCTATCCTATATCAGTTACAGCCAGATCACAACGGTGGAATTCTGCCAACAGCGATATTACCTGCAATACATCCTGGGGCAGCAGCCCGAACCCCTGCCGGATTATTTCACCAAAGGCAAACTGCTGCATCAACTCATCGCCCAAAGCTATCAAGCCGATATGGAGGGCGCCGTTGTTTCATTGGAGGAATTACATGCGCAATTGGCTGCGTCTGATGAATTTTGTGATCGAGCTCACCTCTTCAACGCCCTGAACCTGCACCAGCAGCACCGCTGGCAGGTGGAACGCGTGTTGGCAGTCGAACACCCTTTCGTTATCTCGCTGGCAGAAGACCTGCCGCCGGTTGTGGGTGTCATTGATCTGGTACTGCAGGACGGGGATGCCATCATCCTGGTTGATCACAAGACCGGCCGGAATTTTTACCCGTATGATGAGCTGCAGGTCGCCATCTACGCGCATTACATCCAAAGTATCTACCCGGATTACGATTGCCGGCTGTATTACGACCATTATCGCTGGGTGAACAATCTACAGCGTATCCGCAAGCCGGCCTTCCAACGCACCATGGTGCAGATGCAGCCCGCTCTGGATGCTCTCTACCGCCAGCGCATAAGTGCAGCTGCAGGAGTCATTCAATGCCTACGAGAAGGAGCAGCTCCCAGCCATACCGGCGAGTGCTTCCGCTGCCCGTTCCAAAAGAACTGCGAATTCAGTTATCGGAAATAAAACTTCCTTTTTATAATCCCCTGCACCCTAACAATCATTTTTCTCACAACAATTTTCTAATACAATTTCTATTGACAGATAAAGGCTAATCAGAGTTTAATTGTTTAATAAAGTCTTTTGTAAATAAAAATGATTGTGATATTGAAAGGAAGAATTCAATGCCATTTAACGAGAATAAACGTTTAGACTCTTCTCAAATCCAGGACCGCCGCGGCCGCAATACTGGACGCAATGTCGCCGTTGGTGCCGGCGGCTTGGGTATCATTATTTACCTGCTCTCTATGGTCCTGGGTGTGGACCTGACCCAACTGGTAGACCCAAACGCACTTACATCTTCAAGCTCGCAGACTTATAGTGAGGATATCTACGATTTGGAAGCGGAATGCCAAACCGGAGCGGATGCCAATGAGCGCCAGGACTGTCGCATCGTTGGTTACGTCAACAGCATCCAGGCCTTTTGGACGGACGAATTGGCATCATACGGAGTGGAATACATCCCGGCACAAACCATACTGTTCAGTGAAGTAACCCAGGGTGCCTGCGGGTACGCATCCGGCGCCTCCGGCCCATTCTACTGTCCCAGTGACCAGATGGTCTATCTCGACCTGTCCTTCTTTGAAACACTGCAATCGAAGTTTGGCGCGCAGGGCGGTCCCTTCGCTGAGGCCTACGTCCTCTCGCACGAATACGGCCATCACGTTCAGGATATTCTGGGCGCGTTGGACAGTGCCGGCATACAAAGCGGCAGCGGCCCACAGAGCATGTCCGTTTTCACTGAACTCCAGGCTGACTGCCTGGCCGGTATTTGGGCTAACCATGCCACCGAGACCGGCTATCTGGAATCCATCACAAGAGAGGAAATTTTGCAAAGTCTGGATGCCGCCGCGGCGGTGGGCGACGACCGCATCCAAAGCCAGACCCAGGGTTACGTCTATCCCGAAGCCTGGACACACGGCTCTTCCGAGCAGCGCCAGGCGGCTTTCTACGATGGCTTCCAATCCGGCGATATCAACACCTGCAATACCCCTGGCTGGGAGGATTAAAGCGATTTCCACAAGACACACGGAAATATCGTAGAATCCAATTCAGCAAAAAACCAAGAATGTCCCTTCGACGAGCTCAGGGGACATTCTTGATTTTTTAGAATATTTTTACAATTACTCTAATCATTCAACCCCTTGCCCGCCAGAATGCGCGCACGGGATTTCTCAATACGGGCTTCACGCGTGGCTGCCTGTTTGGCTTGTGAGAAATATAATTGATAGGCATGCTGCCTTCCCGGAGTCAGCGCTTCGAAAGCCTTCTGCAAAGCCGGTTCTTCCTTGAACCTGGTCATCAATTCATCCGGCATGGGGAAGTCTTCGGTTTTCTTGAGTTCCAACTTCATCCCTGATTTCTCCACATCGATGGCCTCCTGAATGTAAGCTTTCAACGTGGGTTCCAGGTCAACGATCTCCTGCAGGCTGCGGAAGCGTACCTGTCGGGCTGCTTGCACTTGTTCAGTTTGCTTCACTAAAATGCCTTTGGGGTCTTTCAATAGCGCACCTTTCATGAACAGCAGCGCGCAATATTCTTTGAACCCGTGGATGAGCACGACATTGCTGCCATCAGACGTGTAACAGGGATGCATCCACTTGTAATCCTCGTCCAATCCACTGGACAGCACGATCTCGCGTAATTTCTGGTATTCAGCCTGCCACTTGCCGCCTGTTTGCATAAAGGCGTCCACTTTTGGATTTTTATCGCTCATCATTAATTTCCTTTAGGGAATCCATCCCGGAATCGCCGCGGCCTGCCGGATCCATTCTCCCAGCTGCTTTTCATCCAGCGGCTTATCTTCGTAAATGTCAAAGTAACGCACGTCTTCCTGTTTGGATAAACCCGGCGGAGTGGGGTTCAACAGGCCGCCTTTGAAGAAAGCGACCCGCACAAATTTTGTAAAGCAATGGTAATTGAGGAACCAGCCCATTCTTTCGACGCCATAAAAAGGCGAATTCCACTTCACCGCCTTGCGCACGTTCGGCACGTTTTTCACAATCAGGTCATCCAGTTTGCGGCCGACCGCGTGTTTCCAGCCCGGCATAGCCGCGATGTAAGCCTGTACCGGTTTATCCCCATCCCCTTTGGGAATCTGCGGATTGCCGCCGGACAACAAAGTAACTTTTCCCGTTTCATGTTCAGTCATTCTTTAACCTATTGATCATCCGTAATTTATTCAGCTCCTGATCAGGCTTCACCTGAATCGGTTATCTTTTTTATTTTATGCATCTTATTATTTTGTATATATAAGAGAAATATATGCTTTTACTGATCGAATTCAGTCACTCAAATAGTAAAACCGCCACTTCAAAAAATCAGCGGCGGTTTTTTCAATGATTTTATTAATTTGTCGTTTGAGACTTTTTACTTATTTCCAATCGGCAAAGGCATCCACGACCGGTTTGATGTCGTCCATCATCGGGTAAAGGATCGGGCAGGTCACACCCGCGTCGATGTATTGGGCTACTTTCTCCTGGCATTCTTTGGTGGTGCCGACGGCCATGATGTTGCGTACGACCTCATCGGGGATGACCTTGCTGGCTTTGATGTAATCCTCTTCGGTGGCCGGCCAGCCCATGATGGCCTGCACCTTGGCAAGCAATTCGTCACTCACGCCGCTGGCTTTCATGATGTGCGGTTCGGTGGCGAAGTAGTAAGCCGCCAGCTTCTTGCCTTCCAACATGGCAGCGTCCGGGTTCTCATCGGACAGGCAGCACACGATCAGTTCGGGGCGATCCACGTCGGCAAGGGTCTTGCCGGCTTTCTGCGCGCCTTTTTCGACCAGTTTGACCGCGTTGCGGATGTAATCCACGGACACCATGTAATTAAGCAGCACGCCGTCGCAGATCTCACCGGTCATTTCAAGCATCTTGGAGCCGGTCGCGCCGATATACAGCGGGATATCGCGGGGGGAAGTGTCGCCAAAGGCTACGTCCAGCCGCACGCGGTCCAGGTTGACGAACTCACCCTGATAGGTCACTTCTTCCATGGTGAATAGTTCGCGGATGGCTTCAATGTGCTCGCGCATGGCCTGCAGCGGTTTGTGGCGGTTCACACCCACGCGGCCGGCAATGGGTTCCCACCAGGCGCCCAAGCCCAGCATCACCCGTCCGCGTCCGTCAATCTTTCCGCCCAGGTCCCACATGGTACTCCAGGTGGCTGCGATCACTGCCGGGTTGCGCGTCCAAATAGGCAGAACGGCCGAACCGATGCGCAATTTCTTCGTGCTGTTCAGAAAAGCGCTCATCATCACGACGCAGTCGCGCGCCAGGCGTGTATCGGCCTGCCAGATCTCGCTAAAACCGCGATCTTCGGCATATTTGGCCATCTCCAGTTCATATTTGATCGGGTGTTTGTCTTGCATGTAGAGGGCAAATCGAGCGGTCATCATTAACTCCTGTTTCTACCTGGTAAAAGGTTTCCGTTTGGCTAACGGGATAATCTTTCTGAAAATCGAAAAACTCCCTGTATTGATTAAATTTATAGCAAAAACGCGAGGCGGTGTCAAGCATTACTGTACACTTGCGTAGTAATACTTGACAAAGCGTCTTGTTTACTATATTTTTAATTGTATACATGAAGGTTATGAAGAGCCACAGGAAAAATTAATATGTCGTTTGAACAGGATGAGATCGGCCAAAGGATAAAAACCCGCCGGGAAGAATTGGGCTTTAGCATGCGTGAATTGGCCCGTCGCACCGGTCTATCCGCCTCATTTATCAGCCAGGTCGAAAACAAGCGCACGAATGTTTCATTAGATTCCCTGCGCTTGATCGCCAAACAACTAGACATCTCCATCCACCATTTCTTTTCCGAACCCATTATCGACCAATCCTATTCCACCGCTGCCGCCAGCAATGAAAACAGTCCCCAAGCAGCGTCTGAGATGCAGTATTCCCCGATCGTACGCGCCGGTTCCCGCCCTCGTTTGTATTTCCCGGATTTGGGCGTCAACTATGAGCTGCTGGTCAAAGATCTGACTCACACGATGGAACCCATCTTCGGCCGTCTGTCTCCAGGTTCAGGGAACATTGCCCGGCGCCTGCGCAAACCGACGGAAGAATTCATCTTTGTTCTGGTCGGTAAGCTGCTGGTTGGCCTTGAGGATGAAGAACACATTCTTAATCCGGGTGATTCAATCTATTTTGAGGGCAACAAGTTGAATAAATTGGCGTGCGCTTCCGAGGACAGTGAAGTGGTCTGGTTATCGGTGATCACTCCGCCCGCGTTTTGAACCGCATGCACAAACGATTCGGGGTTTGTGAGTGAATATGGGTAAAACGATATGAAATATGATTTGGTAATTGAAAACGGAACGCTGGTGACCGCCACGGATACATTTCAGGCGAGTATCGGGATTCGGGACGGCCAGATCGCGGCCATCGGTCAGGACCTGAGCGCCGACCAGGTGGTCGATGCCGCCAGACTGTTGGTCTTGCCCGGCTTTATCGACCCGCACGTGCATTTGGACATGCCCACCCCGGCGGGCAACTCCAGCGATGATTGGTTCACCGGCACGCGCGCGGCCGCGTTCGGGGGCACCACCACCGTGATCGATTTTGTGGAAGCCGAGCGAGAAGAAACCCTGCTGCACGCGCTGGACGCCCGCCGTGGCCTGGCTGCCAGTCAAGCTGTGATCGATTTCACCTTCCACATGACCCTAGACCGCACGGACGACAACACCCTGGCCGAGATCCCAGCCGTTATCGCGGCCGGTTTAACCTCTTTTAAGTGTTACACCACCTATGCCATGCGCCTGGATGACGCCCAACTGCTGAGCGCCTTGAAAACAGTCGGAAACGCGGGCGGTTTGACCATCGTACATGCTGAGAATGATGCCATCGTCAATCGCCTGCGCGCGGATTTCATCGCCGTGGGCAAGACGGAACCGCGCTATCACCCCCTCAGCCGTCCCGCCGAGTCGGAGGGAGAAGCCGTGGAACGCGTGCTGGCCCTCGCGCGGGTGGCCGGCGCGCCGGTGTTGATCGTGCATGTGTCCACCCAACTCGGCGTCGAGGCCATCCAACGAGCGCAAGCGCGCGGCCAGGCAGCTTTTGGCGAAACATGCCCGCAATATTTATTACTGACCGATGAAACCTATTCCACCCCCGGTTTTGAAGGGGCCAAGTTCATTTGTTCCCCGCCCCTGCGCAAAACGAATGACCAGAACGCGCTTTGGAAAATGCTTGCCGACGGTTCTTTCCGTGTGCTTGGTACGGACCATTGCCCGTTCTTCTACCAAGGCACCAAAAACCTGGGCCGGCCTTTGGATGACCCGCCTCCTTTCACCCAAATCCCGGGAGGCATTCCCGGCATTGAAGCCCGCCCCTCCCTGCTTTACACCTACGGCGTGTGCACCGGCCGTTTATCGCTCAACCGCTGGGTGGATTTCTGTTCAACCGGCCCCGCGCAGACCTACAAACTTTATCCGCGCAAAGGCGCCCTGGTTACCGGTGCGGACGCGGATATCGTCCTGTTCGACCCGCACAGACCGGTCAAATTATCCACAGAGTTCCTGCACGAAAACGTCGATTACACCCCTTACGAAGGTTTTGAGCTAAGCGGTTGGCCGATCAAAGTCTTTTCGCATGGCCAATTGATTATTGATAATGGTGAATATGTTGGCGCAGCTCCCCGCGGTCAATTCATCCCCCGAAAAATCTAGGAGAATTTAATGTCAGAAATGCTCATCTTGCCCCAATGGTTGATTACCAGCCCCAAAGAAGCCCCTAAAAATGGCTGGGGTGTCCGTGTGGTCTCGGACCAAATTGCCGATGTCGCCCCCCATGCCGATCTGTGCAAGAAGTACCCGTCCGACCCGGTCTGGGAAGCTCCCGGCCAGGTCCTCGCGCCCGGATTTGTGAACACCCATACACATTTATACGGCGTCTTGGCGCACGGCATCCCCTTGAAAAAAGCGCCTTCCGGCTTTTGGCCATTCCTGGAAGATTTCTGGTGGCCGCTGATCGAGGATCGCCTCGACCACGCCATGATCAACGCCGCCACGGATTATCGCTGCGCCACCATGCTTAAAAGCGGCGTAACCGGTTTTTATGACTGCACCGAAGGTCCCTACGCCTTGCCCGGCTGCCTGTTCTCGCAGGCGGAGGTAGTACGCAAATGGGGCTTGCGCGGCATCCTATCCTTTGAAGCTACCCAACGCGTTTCGGAAGAGAACGCCCAGCTGGGTTTGCGCGAAAACATCGAGTTCACTAAAGCCTGCCAGGCTGCCGCCGATGCGCTCTTATCCGGCCTGATCTGCCACCACACCACCTTCACCTGCTCGGCTGAATTCATTCAGCAGGCCTACCGCAGTGCTCAGGATTTGGGTGTTCTGCTGCACGCGCACGTCTCCGAAGGCACTTACGAACCCGAACACGCCCTGAAGACCTTCGGGATGCGCACCGTGCCTTATTACGACAAACTGGGTGTGGCCGGCGAGGGATTCCTGGCTTCCCAATGTGTGCAGATCGATGCCGAAGAGGTCGCGCTGATGGCCGAACGCGGCGTGCGCATGACCCACATGCCCCTTTCCAATTGCGAGGTCGGCGGCGGTATCGCCCCCGTTCCCGAACTCGTCCAGGCTGGTGTGACCGTTGGCCTGGGCAGCGATGGTTACGTGGATGATTTCTTCGAGATCATGCGCGGCGCTTTCCTCATCCATAAAGCCAGGCACCAGGACCCGGGTGTCATGCCCGCCAATCTGGTCTGGTATCTGGCCACCGAGGGCGGCGCGCGCGCTTTGGGATTTGAAAAAGTCGGCCGCATTGAAACCGGCTGGCAGGCCGATCTGCAGCTGATCGATGCGGACCTGCCCACCCCGCTGCAGGACCATAATTTATACGATCAACTGCTGCTCTATCGCAACGCCGGAGACGTCAAAGGCGTTTTAGTGGCGGGCGAGATCAAAGTGAAAAACGGCCAAGTCCTCAACGCAGATTGGGACGCGCTGCACGCCAATACGCGTGAAGCTGCTGATCGATTATGGGAAATGGCGAAGTGATTTGATAAATTTTTTTTATTTCGAAAGGAGGCTGCCAAACGATCCGAACCTTGCGTTTATTCAATCCGGGTGAAAAGTCATACAGAAAACACCCTGATCAATTTTACTGATAATGGGAGTAGAGCATGGAAGTTACTTTTAAATTGAATGGAGAAACGGTCACCTGCCCGGTGACCACGAAGTCCACGCTGCTGCGGCTGCTGCGGGATGAACTCAAGCTGACCGGCACCAAGAACGGCTGCGAGCACGGCGATTGCGGCGCCTGCTCGGTGATCGTGGACGGTAAATTGGAGAAATCCTGCATCTATCCGGCGCGCAACCTGGACGGGAAAGAGGTGCTGACCATCGAAGGCGTTTCCAATTCCGATGGCACACCCAGCGACCTGCAGCAGGCTTTCCTGGATGCCGGCGCCACCCAATGCGGCTACTGCACGCCCGGTATGATCATGGCCGGAGAGGCATTGCTGCTGAAGAACAACAACCCCACCCGGCAAGATATTCGCGAGGCTATTAGCGAGAACCTGTGCCGCTGCACGGGTTACCAGCAGATCGTAGACGCGATTCAAGCGACTGCCAAATCCCGCCTGAACGGGGGTGCGAAATGAGTGAGAATTTAAAATACGTAGGAAATCCGAACAGCAAAGCGGCCGACGGCATCGAAAAAATACTGGGCAAGGCCAAGTACGTCGGTGATATGACCCTGCCCGGAATGCTGTATGCCAAACTGCTGACCAGCCCCGTTCCCCATGCCAAAATCGTCGAACTGGATGTCAAACCGGCACTGGCCGTCGAAGGTGTCAAGGCTGTGATCACAGCCGATGACTTCGTGGACCACGGTTTCTTTGGCTGGCCGGTCAAGGATATGTACGTCCTTGCCTACCAAAAAGTGCGCTACGTCGGCGACCCCATCGCGGTGGTGGCCGCCGAGAGCGAAGCCGCCGCGGCCGCCGGTGTGGCCGCCATCAAGCTCAAATTGGAAGAGCTGCCGGTCGTTTCCGACATGCACAAAGCGCTCGATCCAGATGCGGCGCTCGTCCCGCTGGAACCCCAAATTGGCGACGGCAATTTGCTCGTCACCCACCTCGTGCGCAATGGCGACCCGGAACCCATTCTGGCGGAATGTGACGTGGTGGTGGACGAATCTTACAACTTCCAGGCCCAGGAACACGGTTATATCGAGACCGAAGGCGTGTTCGCCATTCCCGAGCCGGGCGGAACGGTCGTGGTTTTCGCCAACGACCAAAGCCCGCACATCAACCGCGACAACACGGCCGGCATGCTGGGTTTGCCCGCAGAAGCTGTACGCGTGATCCAACCTCCCGTAGGCGGTTCGTTTGGCGGCAAGGACGATCATGTTTACCAGTTCACCGGCCAGGCCGCCAAATTAGCCTTAATCACTGGCAGGCCGGTGCGTCTGGTCCTCACCCGTGAAGAGTCCCTGGCAACCTCCTACAAGCGCGCGGCCGCTCATGCCCACCTGAAGATCGGCATGAGCAAGGACGGCGTCATTCGCGCGGCCAAGACCGAATACCTGGCCGATAGCGGCGCGTATGCCTCACAAACGCCCCTGTCCGCCTGGCGCGCCTCCATGCATCTGGCCGGCGCGTACCGCTACGAAGCCGCCACGGTTGACACCAAAGCGGTCTATACCAACAACGGTTATGCCGGCGCTTTCCGTGGCTTTGGCAACACCCAGGCAGCCGCCGCTTCCGAAGTAGCCATTGATGAATTGGCCGCCAGGATCGGCATGGATCCCATCGAATTTCGCCTGAAGAACTGCCTGCGCACCGGCGACAAGGCCTTCACCGGCAACACAATCGATCACGAAGCCGGGCTGACACAGTGCCTCGAGTGGGTCAGAGACCAATCCGGCTGGGCGGAAAAAAGAGAAGCGCTTGGTTTTAAAACAGGCGATGATGTCCTCAAAGGCATCGGTGTGGCGTGTTACTTCCACGGGTCCGGCTTGGGCGGTGAAGGCACCGATTACGCGCGCATCACCCTGACTGTCGAACGCGACCATTCCGTTACCCTGCAGTCCGGTCTGACCGATTACGGCCAGGGCAGCCGCACCGTGTTCACTTTAATCGCGGCGGAGTCATTGGGGGTTACGCCCGAGCGCATCGTTATGCTGCGCCCGGATACGGATACCGCTCTGGAAACCGGCCCGACGGTGGCTTCCCGCGCTTCCATCGTGGGCGGCAACGCCACCAAAGTGACCGCCGGCAAGCTCGTCCAGAAATTGAATATGGCGGCTGCCGACCTGTTAGGCTGCTCCCTGGAACAGATCAACCGCCACGGCGAGGATTTCATCGGCCCCAACGAAGAGCCGCTTGCCATTGAAGCGGTGATCGACCACGCTTTCGCAATGGGCTTGCAGATGTCCTCCCAAGGTTATTGGCAGATCCCGGTCATCCATTGGGATTTTGAAAAAGGCACCGGCACACCCTACTACACCTACAGCTTTGGCGCACAGGTCGCCCAGGTTGAAGTTGCCAAAGCCACCGGAAAAATTCAGGTTACCAGTGTGTGGGCCAGCCACGACGGCGGCAAGATCATCTTCCCCAAGGGTGCCCACGGCCAATTGATGGGCGGCATTACCCAGGGACTCGGCTATGCGCTGACAGAAGGATTCTCTTACAAGGATGGCTATCCGCAAAAGAAGAATCTCAAGGAGTATCATCTGCCCACATCGCTGGATGTCCCCGAAATGGAGACGCATTTCGTCGAAACCAACCTGGCAGAGGGTCCGTTTGGCGCCAAGAACCTGGCCGAACCGGTCATGATCGCCATCGCCCCGGCCATCGCTAACGCGGTCTTCCACGCCACGACTGTGCGCTGCCGTGATTTCCCCATCTCGGCCGATTGGTTGAAATCCCAACTTGGGTAACTGAAATTAGATCTTCTGATCCAAAATCAAAGGTAGGCTTCGAAAAACTCAGCCTACCTTTTTTATTCCAAGAGTCACTTAACTTTCCAAATACAACCTATTCAGTTCTACGGTGTACAAGGTGTTCCCGGAACCGCTTTGGGCGGGCAAGGCACCACGCACTCCAATGCACCGGTCTGCTGCCGAACCATGCAGCCTTGTTCTTCTTCCTCTTTTTCATAGGATTCATCCACATCCGGCGCTTCCTTCACCGGGATGTCTTCGCAATCGCCGGAGAGCGTGCCGTATTTGGCTGTGGCCGGCACCGCGCACACCACCTGGTTGATGGGTCCTTCCACATAGGCGAACACCTTATCCCAGCTCTGCCCTACCACCAAAGCGCTCTGCCCGGCTTTAAAGCTGTCGATTACCGGATAGAGCGTATTGTCCGGCCCCAAACGGCAGTTGAGACTGACCAGCGCGGTGAACGTGCATGGTTCCGCTGCCTTGACAAGTTTTCCGGTTTGGTCCTCATAAGCGCCCAGGTCGCAGGCGGCGCCACCCGGCCGCGGCAGGCCGCGCTGGTCGGTCGTCACCGGCACCCCGACAAGGGACAGGCAGTCCGCCGCCGCGTCAATGGCCGGGCTGCCCGGTTTCAGCGCGTGCGTAAGCGTTGGACCGCCGTAATTTGCCAGAATATCCAACAACGGATCTTCTTTCAGCGTGAAATCCGGGCAGCTGTCATCGCTGTCCAGGTTTTCGCCGGCGCCGGAAAATTCTGCGCTGGATGCTTGGCAATCCAGTCCGCTTGGGTTGAGCGCCACGATAGAGTTTTTGATTTTCGCAAATCCGCCGGATACCGCCACGCCGCCGCCGTTCGGCGCGTTGTTGAGCGTAACCGTGATGTGATTGGCTTGCAGCTCCCCGCCGCTGGAAGTATCCCCGATCAGCGCGCCCATGTTGAAGATTGCGCCGCCAGAGTCCTTGGCTGTATTATCGGAAAATGTATCATTGGTTAAAATGGTCTTGCCTCCTATGGAAGCCAAACCGCCTCCGCGTAAAGCGTTGTTGCTCACGAAGGTACAACCGCTGACAATAGCCTGGTCATATGTGTTTAGTCCACCGCCATCTGCCTCGGCGTTATTTTTTTCGAAAGTACTGTCATTGACTGTGACCGCACCGGTATTGTGAATGCCTCCGCCTAAAGTAGCGGCTTCATTTCCAGCCAGCGAACATTGTGCAACGATCATCTTCCCATCGTTGTAGATTGCTCCTCCTTCCGCGGCTGAATTTTGGGTAAGATCCGATGCCCGGATCTCGGAGCTTAGAATGTTATGAATACCACCGCCGTTTGAAACAGCTTTGTTCTCTTCGAGAGAACAGCCGATTACTTCCAATTCTCCCGAGTTCGCGATACCGCCGCCATTGATTTTGGCGGTATTCCCGGTGAAAAAGGATTCCCCGCAGCCCAATTCGCCCTCATTGAAAATACCTCCGCCTTCCTCGTCCGCGTTATTTTCCTCAAAAGTACTCCCGGTAATACTCATGGTGGTGTCCGCCCGGATGATGTACCTGGAATCCGCCGCCGGTCCGTTATGGATCGCGCCCCCATTCACAGCGCTGTTCTTCTGAAGGTTGCATTTATTAAGCGTCATCAATTCACCGGAAAAGTGGATCGCGCCGCCGTTCCAAACAGCCGTGTTCCCGTCGAAAGTCGTCCCGCTGATCTGAACGATTTCCGCGGAGTTGTTTTGATAGCCCAACGCCCCGCCATACTCGTTCGCCTGATTTTCGATGAATTGGCAGCCCGAGATCGTCAAAGGTGTGCGCCAGATGAACACAGCGCCCCCGCTCCAATCCGCCGTATTTTCCCGGAACTCAGTACCGCTGAGAATGGTTGGCAGGCGTTCTGAACCGGCGTCTTTGAAAATGCCGCCGCCGCGCCGGCCGGAATGGTTATTGGCGATCAGGCTGTTATGGACCTCCAGTTCCGCGCCATATTCCAGGCTGATGCCCCCTCCATCAGTGCTGGCGGAATTATTCGTCACCTCGCTGTCATTGACAGAAAGGAGCCCACTGCCGCTATATACAAAAATGCCGCCGCCGTGCGGGGCAGTATTATTGTCAATGACTGTGCCGTTGATGGTCGTCGTTGTCGCGCCCCAAACGAAAATAGCGCCGCCATGGAAGCTGGCCTGGTTGTCCCGCAGGGTGGCGTTGTTCGTTTCCAAGATACCTTTATCAACGTAGATGGCGCCGCCGGAACTGGGGAAAGCGGAGCCGGGGTCATCCGCGAATCCATTTTGGAGTGTCAGGTCGTTGATCGTCAAACTGCCGGTTTCGGTAATGTAAAAGATGCGGAAATCAGGTGCGCCACTGTCACGGACAATGGTCGCGCCGTTGCCGTTGATCGTGATGGGTGTGGCAATCATCGGGAGGCCATTATCTCCGTAATAGTATTCGCTGCCCATGGATGTGAAAGTAGCACTATTATCCATAGCGGTCAGAGTGTACGTGCAGCCCGCGGAAAGTTCCAGTGTGCTGGCCCCCGCATCCGAATTGGCATCGTTGAGGGCGTCGATCAGGTCCGGCACATTGCAGGCAACTGTACTGCTAAAAATATCGCAAGACAGTGATATTAAGAGCAGCAGTATTATTGTAAGCAGCAATCTGAAGACATGATTCCTAGACATGATATTCCTCCTGACTTTTATTGGTAAAAACCGATTAGTAAAAGGTAAACCAATTTTTTTCACCCGTCATGTAATTGGGTTAAATACAGATAGGCTTTGAAGTGTGTCTGGATGAATCTTTGTTGGGGGTTTATTGTGAGTGGATTGAAGCGTGATTTTATTTCTTTACATTATCAGTATAATGATTATTGTTTTTGAAACAATAGTCCCATTCATCGAATTGGTGTCAACCGTGCTGATTGTCTGCAACCCCGCGCCCGCGAAAAAGCGTGCGTTCTGGCGGTGTCGGATGGATTGTCAAATGAGAGGTTGGGAATCTTGGGATCTGCGACAGCCTTCCCCCCGTTGCATGCCGCCGTGGATGCGGTGCTAGCGTGCGATCCAGATGCCGATATTGGCCTGCTGCCGTGCGGCGGAGATTGCTTGCCAATTATTTATTGAACTTCTTTGGAACTATATTTCTCATCATACATCTCTCTTTTATATTTTGAAAAAGTATTTCCCTCGGCATCATAAACCGTAATTTTTAGATCGGCATGTTTGTAATAAATCTCATCATAGAGGACATCTGTTAGAATAAACTCAGCTGGAATTCCACCATCAGTAATGGTCACTGGCAAACCAATTTCCTCTTTGAATCTCGCATTTGCTGGTATTTTTCGTTCTTGTGTGCTTATTTCCAAATTAATATCAGTGATCGTTATTGGTCTATGCCCAATGTTTACAATAGAAATCTTATAATCAGCAGCCCAGACTAGTTCTATGAAGGTTATTTTTATTCTTTTTTTCTCAAGAAAAAATTTCTGGATTCCTAAAATTGTTGACAATATCGCCCCCCAAATAGCTAGGGCAAATGTGATTTTATTTATCAATGTCATTATCGTGGCTCTCTTTATCTGATCTAATGAAGTATTTCAATTCCCTTTACAAAACCTTTTGCTTTATCAAGAGTAATTTCCGTAAAGACCATTTTTGATCTAGTTTTTCTCCCAAATATATCCTCGACTTGGAAAATGCCTTCTGCTTTAGAGCCTTCAATACGAAGATCTAATTTACTTTCTAAGGGGAATTCAACAACAAAATAAGCCCAACCTATTATGCTGCAACCAGAATCAATTATTGTTTCCCCTTTAAATTTTTCACTGGCAATTCCTAGTACTGGAAGTATTTTAGTATAAGTATCACCATTTGGAAGATTTATTGAAAATGAAGGATCAGGAATCGAAATTGGCTTTAATATTTGCTTATTACCACTAGAGTCAGTAATGTGCAATCTCCATGAAGCCAAAGAGACTTTGCGTAACCCACGATTACCAATTCCAACATATGCAAGAATCCCATAGCCACGAATTTTTTCACCTACCTTTTCATACTCAGGTAATCGAAACCACCACTGATAATCCTCAGGGTGAATTGGCTTAATTTGTAATAAAGCTTTATCCCTAATGTATTGTCTTAATAGCATTAAGGCATTCACTATACTTAATATCAATGCAGATATCTGTAGAATTCTCTCCAAATCAATATTCATATTTAGTATAAATAAGGACTAATCGTATTATAAAAGGCCCTTTTTTTTTCCTAGTAAATTATGTCCCTAATTTTCTAATGACTTTGGCTTTGTGTGCTAATTGGATTAATTTCTCGATATTTCTTATTGCTCAAATGAAATCTCATTATTATCGCTTTGCCATTCCCTCAATTAACCGCGGCATGCCCTCGCGCTCAACCTAACCCAGATATGTCCGCATAAGTTCCCTACATATGTGAAGGCTCTGAATTATTCCTTCGGATAAGTTCTTTTTCATCCTGGATAATGCTTCATCGATAATATTCTTGATAAGATTTTCTTACTTTTTATTAATCCATCCTGATAAATAATACCAACATCTATCGATTTTATCTACCTATCTTCGTCACACTTTTCCCAACCATCCGCAGCCACGGCCGCGGGTCATCCCAGGCGAACACGCTGAACACGAAAGGCGGCGCGATGGTGCGCAGCCAGCGGCCCAGGCGGAACTCACCTGCTTTGATATCCTTCTGCACGCCCCGAAAATCATCCGGCAGCTCCAGCCATTTCAGCCCATATCGCTGCGGCGCCACGCGTGGCATCGGTAGTCCAAGGATGTCGCAGTAAGCCGATGCAGCCAGGTTGACGCCGCTATCGGTGGCCAGGCTGTGCCACTTCCAGAAACGCCCGTTGACCTCGATTAGCTTGTATTTGCCGTCGCGCACGTCGAACTTGTATTCCACCTGTGAGATGCCGTAGAATTCCAGCTTGCGCAGCAGGTCGATGGACGGCTGCACGATGTCCGCGCAGGGCAGGCTCTCGCCCACCGTGCAGGTGCCGAAGTTGCGCGGGTATTGGCGCAGCTTGCGCCCGGTGAAAACGGCTTTGGCCTCGCCGGCTTCGTTCATGTAGATACCCGCAGTGTAGAGGTTCTCCTCGCCACCGGGTATGAGTTCCTGCAGCAGCACCGGGATGGCCGGCTTTTCCACCAGCATCTTTTCCAGCTCAGCTTTGGTCTGGAACACCAGCACCTGGCTGTGGTAGTGGTGGTAGAAGTCCTTGCCGCTGACGCCCTTGACCAGCACCGGGTAGGCGTCACCCGGCCATTGGGCAATGTCTTCGGCCTTCTCGACTTGCATACTGCGCGGGGTGGCGATGCCCAGTTCATCCGCCAGCTTATATTGGCGGCGTTTGTCCATCAAGCTCTCCAGCACGTCATAATCCGGGAAGGTGAAATGGTAATAGGGTTCCAGCGCGGCTTTGTTTTGGGAGAGCGCTTTGAGGTAATTATCATCGGTCAGGAATAGCACGCCCTTGGTCTTGAGGCGCTGTCCAATGCGCACCAGCAGATCGATCAGCCCCTGTGGATCCCGGCGCGGGTTCGGCCCTACCAGTCCGATGGCATGCCGTGAATACAGGGCTACCCCGTCCTGGGTATCATTGATGCCCACCGATTTCAGGCCCAGTTGGCCCAATCCGCGCATGATGCCCAAAGCATTAACCCAGTTGGCATCCAGCACCACCGGCACCGGGCCCTGGTCCAGTTTTTCAATTCGCTCCAGTTGTCGCGTTTCATCAAAACGATTCGTCATGCTCACCCATAAGTTTATAACAATAAGATAATAATAAATTAATCCTTGCCCGGCATTGAGCTGCTCTTGCCGTTCTCGCCAAAGCGTTTGGTTTCCAGCAGGCCATACAACGTGTGCCACAACGCCATGAATTCCGGCGTCTCCGGCAGGCGCGGGCGCGCGATGTTCACGTCTACGATGTCCTTGATGCGTCCCGGCGCGCTGGACATGACCATCACGCGGTCGCCCAGCAAAATGGCTTCCTGGATATTGTGCGTGATGAAGATAATGGTTGATCCCACCTTCTGCCACAATCGCACCAATTCTGATTGCAGGACAGCGCGCGTCTGTGCGTCCAGCGATCCAAAAGGTTCATCCATCAACAAAATCTCCGGGTTGAGCGCCAGCGAACGCGCGATAGCCGCGCGCTGCTTCATGCCGCCCGAAAGCTGGTGCGGGAATGCCCCTCCAAAATCCTGCAAATTGACCATCTCCAGGTAATGCGCAGCCATGCGTTCGCGTTCTTCTTTTCCCTTTCCATTTACTTTCAAGGCATAGGTGATGTTGCTTTTGACGGTTTTCCAAGGGAAAAGCTGGTCGAATTCCTGGAAGACCATGATGCGGTCCGGGCCGGGTTCATGTACCTGTCTTTTTCCCAACAGAATACGGCCCTTTTCCGGTTTCTGGAAGCCGGCGATTGAGCGGATCAGTGTGCTCTTGCCGCAGCCGGATGGGCCCAGAATGGTTAGAAATTCACCTTCTTTGACGGAAAAGGAGATATCCTCCAGCGCCTGCACATTGCCCTGCTCGCCTTCAAATTTGACGAATAAATTTTCGATGAGAACTTTGTCTGCCATATCTACTTTTCCTTCTGAATAATCATACCCCAGCGTTGGATGGTCCATTTCTCAATCTGCGCGAAGATGACGTTTTCTACCAGGATACCGATTAAGATGATTACGAACAAGGCCGCAAAGACGTAGGGGGTTTGCAAGAAAAAGCGCTTTTGGTAGATCAACCAGCCCAATCCGCCCTGTCCGCCTGAGGCGCCGAAGATCATTTCAGCCGCCACCAGTGAACGCCAGGAATTGGACCAAGAAATTTTGAAGCCGGTCAGGATGTACGGGAAAGCGGATGGCACCATCACGGAAGATACCAGTTTCAGCCCGCGCAGTCCCAGGTTGCGCCCTACTTCCAGCTGCGTGCGCGACACCGAGCGAAATCCGGTGGTTGCGTTCAGGATCAGCGGCCAAATAATAGAATGAACCAGGATCAGGAGGATCGAATTTTCACCGATCCCGAACCACAACAGCGCTATGGGCAGCAGTGCCACACCCGGCAGCGGGTTGAAGATGGTCGTGATGGTTTTCACAAAATCGGCGAACAACGGTGAAAGCATGGCCAGGGCTGTCAGGATGAGTGCCAGGCCGCTGCCGATGGCAAGGGCTTTCCCGATCAGGTACAACGAGTACGCGGTCCGTTCGCCCATTTCTCCCGTAGAAATGGAATCCACCAGAGCCGTCCAAATGGAGCGCAGGTTGGGCAGGATCAACTCCGAATAATTACCGGTGGAGACAATGTACTGCCACACACCCAGCAAAATAGCGATGAAGAATGCTTGCCGTAGAATTTTATTTTCGGTTACTTTTTTCAATATTGGCATAAGTTCTTTTCCATAAATTATTTATTCTGGATGATGCCGGGAAGGCATGCAGAATATTTCGACAATTTCCAGATCGAAGAATCGGGAGGAATTCGCCGGGATTAACACTACACCCAAATCGGCGCCGCGGTGCGTACCAGCCACGGCAATCAAAGGTGTTTTACAGGACACCAATCCGGCGTCTGCTGCCATCATGGCAATCTCGCACACCACCTTCATACCCTGCCCAAACAGCCGCAGCACGCTGGCAATAATCTCGTCTGGTTGGTAGCCGCCCAGGGTCTGGCGGATGGCACGATTTACACCCGCGAAGGTGTGCTGGGCGGTCAGCACACGCGCGCCCGCAGCTTCCGCTTGCGCTCTGACAGCCGGGTCGAACTCCTGCGTGTCCACCTCCATGTAGCCGGCCGCGTGCGTTACCACTACAATATTCAATCCGGGGAACATCTCCACAGCCTTGGCAGCCGTAAAACCTGTAGTTGAAGCAACCAATATGGTTGAGAGGTGCAGTTCTTTGGCTTTTTCCCCGGCCAATTCAAGTACTCGTTCAGTATTCTCTTTTCCCGGTTTGAGAAAATAGGTAATTTTTGATGATATTTCAGCCATCTGCAATCCTCTCAATCATTTTCCATCTTCAACAGAAAAAGAGCCAAAACCAATTTTGGTTTAGCTCTTTTCTTTTCTAATGAAGGTTGTGTCTATTCAGGCCTGAATTGTAACGTTTCCAGTTCACCGGGTGTTCCGCTCTGTTGACCGATAGCCGCCACCACATTGGGGAAGGCAATTTCAGACACTGTCTCAGGAACTTTCTCAATGTACCCAGCATTCTGCATAAAGTCTGAAAAACCCATCAAGCCCAAAGGCGTGGTTAGGTAATTCATTCCTGGCCAGGTCAGGTACTTCAAGGTCGTTTCCTCGTCCAACCCAAAGCTGGGAGCCAGGATGGTCGCGGCTTCCTGGGGATGCTGGTTGATGTAATCGGATGCTTCAGCAATGCCCATCACAAACGCGGAATACGCCTGCGGATTATTTTCATACAATTCCTCTGAGGCTACCGCAACCAGGAAGGTGAATTCGGTGCCAAAAGCTTCCGTGCCGTCCACGACAGAATGGATGCCTGTTTGGCTGAGTTCCTGGAAATTGTAAGGGGGTGAAGTGAAATGCCCGCTGATATCCTTCTGATTCATCAATGCCGCAGCCGCATCCGGGTGCGCCATGGCAACGCCGATGTCATCCAGAGCTGTGGGGCTGCCCAATTGTTTTTCGGCTGCCATAGAAAGCAGGATATGCTGGATGCTGCCGGGAGCCGGATAAGCAATCTTATCGTCCGGGCCAAAATCAGCCAGACTATTGATATTATCCTTGTAGGTTTGCAGCGATAATGGCATCACGCACATGCCGGAAGCTACCCGCCAGGGAATACCCTTATCCCATCCAATCAGGAAAGGTGGAATACCCATCACCGCTACATCCACCTCGCCGGCAATGAAGGCTTCGTTGATAGCACCACCGGATCCCAATTGCAGCCACTCCACCTGCAATCCGGGTAAATATTTTTCAAACAGATTGAGTTCATCGGCGATGGTCAGAGCAGCGTAACCCAACCCGAATTGTTGTGCCACACGTAGCGTTGTTACCGGTGCATCGACAGCAGCGGCTTCCGCTGCGGCTGGAGCTGCCGTGCTGTTTGAGCAAGCTGACAGTAATAAGGCAATCAACACAAAGAAAATTATTGATCTTTTCATACGTTTATTCCCTCCCACATCTTGTGGATTTGATTTGGATTTACCGGGTAATTATTCGCAAACCCCAGCCTGCAAGCAAATAAATATTTTTTATAAATATTGCACTTAATTTAGCCTGATTAATTATATAAGGATTTTTGATTAATAATTCTTAAGTTAAATTTATAATCCCTTTTTATTTTCTACCCAAATCTAGTATTAATAAGTTTTCAGGTATTCCTCTAACTTCTCTAGTCCCTCTGGCAAATTTTCACGCCCAAATCCCAAGCGCACATGCCTGTCATCGTAGTCATACACGCTGGAGGGCAGCAGCATAATCCCTGCCTCGTTCACCAATTTTTGGCAGAAAGACATGGCGCCCTCGCCAATTTTTATTTTCGGAAATGCAATCGTACCGGCACGCGGCCGTGTCCATTCCAACAGGTTGGCATGCCGCGCAAATAACTCATCCAGCAGCCCCAGGTTGCGCCGGATGCGTGCCAAATGAGACGCTGTGATACTCATTCGGTTGCGCAGCGCGATTAATGACAGGATTTCGCTGGGTGCGCTTCCGCAGATTGTGGTGTAATCTTTGTATGCCGCTAAATGATCAAAGGTTTCACGATCGCGCGTAACCAGCCAGCCCTGGCGTACGCCGGCCATACCGAAAGTCTTGGACATGCCGAATAGCGTTATTGCCTTTTCGTACTGCTCGCAAGCGGAAGGTAGGCGGTCTGCCGGATCCAGCTCCAGCAAGCGGTACATTTCGTCCGAAAACGCATATAAATCATGTGCTTTGGCAAAATCCAGGATACGTGCGTAATCTTCCTGGGAAGGTAGGTAGCCGGTGGGATTGTGCGGAAAATTGAACACCAGCATGCGTGTATTTGGCCGCAGGTTTTCTTCCAGGAAATCCGGATTAAAACGCCAGCCATGTTCTTCTTCCGGCCGCCATTGGGTCACTTCACAGCCCTTGTCGGTCGCAATCTGGTAGAGCGACTGGTAACCCGGGAAAGTACAGATAACGTGGTCGCCCGGCCGCAGGACGCTCTGCATAGCCATATAAATGCCTTCCTCCGGCACGATTAACAGAACATCATCCATGCTAATACCGTTGTACAATTTCGCCACTTCTTCCCGCAGCAGTGGATGTCCCAATGATTCGGTATAACCCAGCGCCAAATTGTCCCATAATGCACGGCATTCTGCGTCTGCCAGCCCCAGCAGATCGTGCATGGGCAGGCCGTCACAGTCCGAGCTGGAAAGCAGGTAGCGCGTGCTGAATTCGTATTTGGCAAAATAGCGTTCAAGTTTAAAGGGTGTAATTGGCATGGACTTTCTCTCAATTCTGGTTTGACTCGCATTATAAACGATTGCTTTATTCCGCTCAAACAATCATAAAAAAAAGATTATCTTTTCAATAAAAAGGATAATCTTTTTTTCTCTCTTCTTTTTGTGGTAATTTAGCGGACGCCATCCGTACGCAGGTTTTTCCTCTGGTTATTAATTTGCCGGCTGACCTGCCATTCTTGAACAAGGTTTAATCCGGAAACGTATAAATAGCCGGCCGCGTAAAGGAACAACCAGGCTACGCCGAAGAATCCCAACTTTGGTAAAAGCCTGTAAATTGTGTAAAACGCAAACAGGGCTAGAAGAATCTCGCCCAGGACCATCGGGCTGATTTTTACCTGGTAATTACGGTCAATATTTTTATTTGCATATCCCATTGTGTTTATTTTGGGTGTACGTACAAAAGTACCGGCGTTTTTAGTGGACAGCGCATCCAAAATAGCGACACTGGTGTTCAGTGACATGCCAAAACCGATCAGAAGTACCCGCAGAATCACGATTGACCGCTCCAACCATCCATGACAGCTCTCGCTTTTAGCGATGGCATACAGAAATATCGGGCCGAAGGAGGCCAAAATTGTAAGCGGAAAAATCTTAAATACCTGCGGTGCGTATAACCCCACCGGCAGGAAACTCAAGAGAATCAGGATCATCAACAACTGGCCTACGTAAGCGGTCAGGTGCAGCGTTCCCATCAGGCGCGCTGATAAGGGCAAATCCGATGCCAACAAATCCGGTAGGATTTTGCGTGCGGTTTGAATGCCGCCTTTGGCCCAGCGATACTGCTGTTGCTTAAACGCAGCCATCTCGTCCGGTAGTTCCGCCGGCACCACCAAATCACCAATGAATTTCACCTGCCAGCCGCGCATTTGCGCACGGTAACTGAGATCCAAATCTTCCGTAAGCGTGTCAGCCTGCCAGCCGCCGGCGTCATCGATGCAAGCCTTACGCCACATACCGCCGGATCCGTTAAAACCCATGATCAGGCTGTTGTCACTACGCGCCGGCTGCTCCACCTGAAAATGGCCGTCCAGCGCCAATGCCACAGCTTTAGTAAAACCGGATTGGCTAATATTGAGATGCCCCCAACGCGATTGTACACAGCCAATTTGCTTTTCAGCAAAGTGCGGGAGCATATTTCGCAGCCAATCTTTTGGAGGAATAAAATCCGCATCAAAAATAGCGACGAATTCACCTGTTGCGCTTTTCAGCGCGTTCTGCATTGCGCCGGCTTTGAATCCACTGCGATCCTGTCTGTGGATATAAACCATGTCGAAGCCCTTGGTCTGATAAGTATGCACCAACTCCTCTACCAAACGAGCGGTATCGTCTGTGGAATCATCCAGGACCTGAATTTGTAGCAGTTTTCCGGGGTAATCCATTTCGGTAACAGCTTTCAATAAGCGCCGGACAACATATTTTTCATTGAAAATAGGCAATTGAATGGTCACATGCGGCAGACTATCTTCCGATAGCGCCGGTAAGGCCAGTCTGTTTTTTTTCTTTTTCCGGCCGGACAAGTACAGAATGGACAAAATTAGACTATGGTACCCATAGATAGAAATCCACAATGTGCTGAATATATATATAACTATTGATAAATTTACAATATCCTTATTCATTTCAAATTCATCTTTGCGGTTAAATGATTTCACCGCCTGGAAAAAAAGGCGGCGATTGACCGTTTTTGCGACCCAAGATTATACTCACTTCTTGAATTTATGTATAATCATTTTAAGAAAATCAGTTGATACTATGCCCAACAATAAAAAGAATTTACAAATTTCCATCATCCTTCTGATAATTTTTATTCTCTGTATTCTTGTCTACTTTTTTTTCCGAGGACAGGTTTGACCAATTTAGAGTCTTTCATTTTTTTAGCTGAATTTCCCCTATTGCCATGATGCCTATGCGCAATATTCTTGAATACGCTTTTTTATTCCTGTAAAATCACATTATGACAACTGCCATTTGGTGGATCCGCAGAGACTTACGTTTGTCAAATAATCAAGCTTTGCATTCTGCCCTGTCACAAGCCGATACTGTTATTCCGGTTTATATTCTCGATCCTCACTTGTTGGAGAGGAACGCGTCACGCAGACACCAATTCTTATTCCGCAATCTACAAGTCCTTTCCGAGCGTTTGGAGAAAATGGGCTGTCCTTTGGTACTGCGTCAAGGGAAACCGGTAGTTGAACTTTCCCGCATAAAAGAAGAATGTGGTGAGTCAATCATCACGGCTGAAACGGATTTCAGCAACTATGCGCGTCAGAGAGACCAAGAGGTTAAGAGCGAACTGAATCTGGAACTGGTAAACGGCTTGTTGATCCACCCTCCGGGAGCAGCGGTTAAGGCTGACGGCACCCCCTACACTGTTTTCACGCCATTTTATAATACCTGGCTGGCCCTTCCGCTTCCCAGCGATCCGCTCCCCATACCGGACCACTTGCCGGCACACCCGCCGCTTTCTTCCGAAGCACTTCCCCCTTCGAATGAAATAGACGGATTTCCCGCAGGTGAAGAACAGGCCAAGCGCCGTCTGGACGATTTCTTGCAATTTTCTGTGGGGGATTATCACAACCAACGTGATCGCGTTGATTTGGAAGGTACTTCACTGCTCTCACCGTACCTGCGTTTTGGTTTGCTTTCTTCCCGTAATGTCTATGCGCAATTGCGGCCATTCCTGGATAATCCCCAGACACATGACGGTGCATCCAAATGGTTGAATGAACTGGTCTGGCGGGAGTTCTATTTCAACATCATGGCCGCCTTCCCCTTTGTACTGCACGGCGCTTTTCGCGAAGCCATGCGCGATATCCCCTGGCGCAGCAGCCCGCAGGATTTGCATGCCTGGCAATCCGGCCACACCGGCTACCCGTTGGTGGATGCCGGAATGCGCCAATTAGCCCAGACCGGTTGGATGCACAATCGTGCGCGCATGATTACCGCCTCCTTCTTCACCAAAGATTTATTGATTAACTGGCAGGAAGGTGAAGCATGGTTCATGCAGCAGCTGCTGGATGGCGACCCGGCCAGCAACAACGGCGGCTGGCAGTGGACTGCCGGCACCGGTACGGACGCAGCGCCTTACTTCCGCGTTTTCAATCCGGTCACACAGAGCCGAAAATTTGACCCACAGGGAGAGTACATCCGCACCTGGCTGCCGGAATTAGCCGCTGTGCCGGACGCGTTCATTCATGAGCCATGGAAAATGCCATCCGAACTGCAAGTTAAGGCAGGCGTTCAAATTGGCAGGGATTACCCAGCGCCCATTGTTGATCATGGTTTTGCCCGCCAACGGGCTTTGGCCGCTTATAAAAAATAACCCAAGCGAGTTTGCTTGGGTTATTATCTTTTTACCAAAAGTTATCTATTCGAGTATCATGCGGCAATCCAGCGCCAGCGCGCCCTGCCCCTTGGGCAGCACCAATAGTGGGTTGATCTCGATCTCTTGTATCTGCGGGAAATCCACTGCCAGCTGGCTTAAGCGCAGGATATTTTCGATAATCGCTTCCGTATCATACTGGATCCCGCCGCGCCAACCCGAAAGCTGATTGACCGCCTTGGTCTGTTTCAACATGGCCCGCGCATCCGCGGTTGTCAACGGCGCCACGCGAAAAGCCACGTCCTTGAACAACTCCACAAAGATACCGCCCATCCCGAACATCATCAGCGGGCCAAAACCCGGATCGCGTTTCATGCCGATGATCACTTCCTGGCCCTTGGCGGCCATCTTTTCCAACAACACGCCTTCAATTCTGGCGTTGGTGTCGTGTTCGTGTACGTTTTCAAGGATGCGGTTATAGGCATTCTCTAATTCGCCGTCGTCCCGAATATTGACAGCGATAGCCCCATAATCCGATTTATGCAGCACATCCTGTGAAGCGACCTTCATAACCACCGGATAGCCTAATTCCTTGGTTGCGTCCAGCGACTCCTGAAAATCACGAGCCAGTTTGCCGGGGATGAGAGAAACACCGTAAGCTTCCAGCAGCGGCCGGGTGACATGTTCCCCCCAATTTTTCAAATTACTGCCCGCCAGGAGAGCCTTCACATTGGCTGCGTCCTTCTTTATCGGCAAAGCTTCTTCTTCATCGGGCGGGCTGTTTAAATAATCAGCGTATTGCTTTAATGCGCCAAACACCACCCCGCTTTTCTCCGGATAATCGACCATGGGAAGATGATTATCGTGAAGAAGCTGCTGTGCTGCGTGCACACTGACAGAACCCATGATACATACCAATACCGGTTTACCGCTCTTGCGCGCCGCATCCAGCATGGCCTGTGCTACCTTCACCGTATCGACCAGCGCCTGGGGAACCAGCACACCCAACGCCATATCCACATTTTCATCCGCCAATACACAGTCCAGCGCGTATCCGTATTCTGTTTCGGTCGCTCCGCCCAGCATATCCACCGGGTTGGCTACCTGTGCGGCCGGGCTTAATTTCTCACGCAGTTTGGCTTGAGTGGCTTGGCTGAAATGCGCCAACTGTATGCCATTTTCCGCCAGGCTATCCGAAGCCAGAGCCGCCGGTCCGCCGGCATTGGTAACAATTGCCGCGCGGCTGCCCTTCGGCAGCGGCATCCAGTCCAGCGCCATGGCTACATTCAACAAGTCGGTGGAGTTCTTAACCTCGATCACGCCACTTTGCTGGAAGGCTGCCTGATAAGCCGTGTGTGACCCGGCCAGTGAACCGGTGTGTGATGACACTGCCCGCGCGCCCTCGTCGCTGCGTCCCGCTTTAAGGATCAGCACCGGTTTTCTGCGGGTGACCTTTCGGGCGCTCTGAATAAAACGCTGTCCATCCTGAATACCCTCCGCGTAAATGGCAATGACGGATGTTGTATCATCTTCCACCAGATATTCCATCATATCCGTCTCGTTTACATCCGCTTCATTGCCTAAGCTGAGGAAATGGGAAAAACCAATGCCATTGTTCAGCACGTGATCCACAATGCCGCCGCAAACCGCGCCGGACTGCGAAATAAACCCAATCCCGCCGGTGGCAGGTTTACCTTTAATAAAGGTGGTGTTCATACCGTTGTTCAGGTTGAATGAACCCACGCAGTTAGGGCCGATCATGCGCATACCGTATTTATGGATGATCTCTAAAATTTGACCTTCAAGAGCTTTACCTTCTTCGCCAATTTCTTTGAAACCGCCGGAAATCACCGTCACAGTCTTCACGCCGCGTTTTCCGCAGGCTTCCAATACACCGGGGATTGCCGGAGCGGGCAAAATAATGACTGCCAAATCCAAAGGATCGGGTACCGCGCTGATATCCGGATAGCAAGTCTTTCCCAGAATCTCGCTGCTTTTCGGATTGACCGGATATACGCCGCCCTGGTAACCATATTCCAGCATATTGCGCAGGATACCATGGCTCAGTTTATCCGGTTTATCGGATGCCCCAATGATTGCTACGCCAGCCGGTTCAAAGAAAGTATTCAAAGAAGATGTCATAATCACTCCCGTCGATATGTCTTGTTTGATTGAATATACAACTAACTGTTATTGGTCTTCGGCAGGCGCGGCATCAGCCAATCCAGGAAAGCGCCCACACTGCGGGTCTGCAGCAGCACTTTACCGGGTCCGGTCAAGTCCACTACTAGGCCCTCGCCGCCCAGAAAAGTGGATGCCAGGCCGCCGATCGAACGCACGCGAAAGCCGATCTTTTCAGAGAAGGCCACCAGGTGGCCGGTATCCACAGTGAAGGTTTCGCCCGCCGCCAAATCCACCTCGTGGATGGCGCCGTAACTGGCCAAAATGAGCGTTCCGCTGCCGGAGCAGCGCAACATTATCAGCCCCTCACCGCCAAAAAAGGTCTTCGCGCCGCCCCATTTGGTATCGGTCTGCACGCCTTCACTGGATGCCAGGAAAGAGCCGGATTGCACCAGATAGGATTCACCTTTTAACTCCATGGTAAAAACATCGCCCGGCAACGTTGGGGCTAATTGAATTTTGCCGCCGTGGCTGCCGGCCTGGAAGGTATTCATGAAGAAGGACTCACCGCCCAGCACGGAGCGCGCCAGGGATTTCATCAAACCGCCCTTCATTTTGGTTTGGACCTGCAAATCCGGACTCATAGCCACCATTGAACCGGATTCTGCCGTGATACTTTCACCTCCCTCCAATTCCACATCTGCCAGTGAATATGAAGGACGATACAGCAAATTGACTTTCATGGGACCTCCTGAATTCTTTACTAATTCTTTATAAAGTACCATTATATAAGAAAAGCGCTCCCTACCCAAGCCAGCCGGTTTATGCTAAACTTGGCACTGGTAAGTTAACCAAGTATTGGTTACCTTTCCGCTCCTGAATCAACACCCGTTGAAATCAGGGGCAAACCCATGGAAAGGAGGAATCCTGCGTGAATAATTATGAATTGATGGTGATTGTCCATCCCGATTTGGATGAAGAAGCATCCAGCCAGGCACTTGAGAAAATCAAGGACTGGATTGTTAAATCCGGTGGTTCAATCGAGAAAATTGATAATTGGGGCAAGCGGCGTCTGGCTTATGAAATCCAGAAGCAAAATGAAGGCGTTTACTTCCTTCACTACATTAGCATGCCCTCAGAAGCGGTAGCAGATCTGGAAAAGAATCTGCGTATCTTGGAACCGGTTATGCGTTTCCTGATTATCGCGAAATAATCTAATTAATAAATCAGTTGTTTTGCAGGATAATTTAACCTGCCGGAACAACAGAAGGAGAAATAATGGCTGAAGATAGCTATCAAGGATCAGATCAGGGCCAGCGTGGTTCTCGAAGATACACTCCCAGACCGCGTTACTGCCAATTCTGCTCAGATACCACCCTGGAAATTGACTACAAGAATTACCCGCTCTTGAGAAAATACACCACAGAAGAAGGGAAAATTCGTCCGCGCCGTCAAACCGGCACGTGTGCCAAACACCAGCGTGCGGTTGCCCGCGAAATCAAACGCGCCCGGCACATCGCTCTGCTGCCGTTTGCTGGCGGTACTTGGGAAGAAAGAACCCGCTAAGGTAAATTGGAGAAATAAACATCATGTCTTCAACAAAAAAAGAAGAACAGGCCCCCAAACGGCCATCCATTCATTCTGCTCGCGAAAAGAAACAAAACCGAATTATTATCATCGGTTTTATCATTACAGCGGCTTTGATCGTTGGAATGGTTGGTTATGCCCTGTTATATGATAAAGTTTTCAAGAATCATATTGCGGTTGCCAAAGTAGATCACACTCGCATTGATAACGATTATTTCGTCAATCGGGTGCGCTTGGAACGGAATGCTTATATTCAGCAATACAGCATTCTCTACACGCAGTATCAGATGTTTGGCGACTCGGCAGAATACCAACAGTACTTCCTGAGTCAAATGCAGCAAGTCCAAAGTACGTTGGCTGATTATGAATCATTTGGGGAAACTGTTCTCAATAGCATGGTTGACGATCAAGTGATCGCAATCGAAGCAAAGAAAATGGGGATAGAAGTGAGTGACGCGGATGTTGATGAACTCCTGATGGAACTGTTCAATTATTATCCCTCCGGAACCCCCACACCCGAACCAACTACTACTCCCTGGAACACCCCAACGGTATCCGAAGCCGAACAGGCTTTGCTGGGTTATACCCCCACACCGGTATTGGAAGTAACCGAAGAAGTAGTACCCACTGAAGTTGTGGCAACGGAGACTGAAGAAGCGGTAGAAGCAACAGAAGCTGTTGCTGAAAACGTCGAGACTGCCGATGTGGAAGCTGCCGAGGAAACACCGGAAGCAACCGCCACACCCGCCGAAGTTGCTGCTGAAGAAACAGCGGAACCGACAGCCACACCTTATACTGAAGAACTCTACCAGGAAAGCTACAACGAATATATCACCTCGCTTGAGTCTGTGAACGTCAGCGAAGAATATCTGCGACAATATGTGTACCATTACCTGCTGGACCAAAAAGTCCAGAAGCAGGTTTATTCCGAACTGCCCGTTGTACAGGAACAGGTCTGGGCACGCCACATTCTGGTGGAAACCGAAGACGAAGCTAAAGACGTTTTAGCCCGCCTGGATGCAGGTGAGGATTGGAACGCTTTGGCCGCAGAACTTTCATTGGACACCAGCAACAACACCACTGGCGGCGACTTGGGTTGGTTCCCGCGCGGCTATATGGTTGAGCCCTTTGAAGAAGCTGCGTTTGCTTTGGAAGTCGGCAAAGTCAGTGAACCGGTTGAGACCGATTACGGCTGGCACATCATTCAGGTGATTGGCCACGAAGAACGGGCACTCAGCGCGGATGATTACAGTTACGCCCAGCAACTTCATTACCAGAATTGGCTGGATGAGGCTAAAGCGGATAAAACCATCAAGATTAATGATGTCTGGAAGGATATCGTTCCGCAGGATCCCTCAATTTCAGCGGATATGCTGGTCAACTAGTCTTTCGAAAAAAGTACGCAATAACAATCAAGGCGGCTTGTAAATATACAGGCCGCCTTCTTTTTTTTTGTTTGCTGGAAATTTATTTCGGTTTAGTAATTACCCCTTTTCAGGCTTACTGCACCATTTCATCGGTAAGTTCATCCATGCGCAGGCTGATGACTTGGCTGACGGAATCTTTACCCATGGTCACACCGTAAAGAACATCCGCCATTTGGACTGTGTTGCGGTTATGAGTGATGACAATAAACTGGGTAGTATCGCTCAATTCATGCAGCAATTCGCCAAAACGGACTACGTTGGATTCATCCAACATGGCGTCCACTTCATCCATGATACAGAAAGGTGTGGGAGAAATCTTCAGCAGCGCGAAAATTAAGGCAACGGCTGTCAAGCTTCTCTCACCGCCTGAAAGCAGCCCCAATTCCTGGCGGCGCTTGCCGGGCAAAGTCGCTTCGATTTCGATACCGGAATCCATGACGTTCTCTTCATCCTCCAGGTAAAGGCGCGCCGAGCCGCCTGTAAACAATTGGGCGAATATTACTTTGAATTCCTCTTCCACCTTGCGGAAGGTTTTCATGAATTCCTTTTTCATCAATTCGTCCAGCTCTTCCACAACCTGGCGTAAATCTTTTTCAGCTTTTTCCAAATCCAGAAGCTGCTCGGTCAGAAAATGAACGCGCTGGTCAACTTCATCAAATTCCATCTCAGCGTCCGGGTTGACAGGGCCCAACCGGCGCAAATAGGATTTTTGCTGTTTGATTTGCTCGTCCAGGTTTTCCGGCAAAATTTCAATATCCGGCAGGGTCGCAATCATGCCGTCAATAGGCAGCGGTTTAGGGCCAATCAGTCCTTCTTCATTCTCTTCAGGCAGTAATCCGAAGTCTTCCTGGATCTTTTTGCGCAATTCTTCCATGCGGTCGCGCAGTTTATCTACCTTCATTTGAGCCTGCAGCGCATGACGTTCCGCGATGGAGTACTGGTTGCGGCTGGCGTCTACTTCTTCAAGCAGCGTTCCCTGATGTTTGATACCGGATTCAACTTCCTCTTCCAAAGGCTTAATTCTTTCAGATAAAGCCTCAATCTCGGTAGATACACTACTGTCAGTTTCTGCCAGGTTCTGCTTTTCAGCCAGAATTTCTTCCAGTGTTTGAGCCATTTCTGTCAGGCGATTCCGCTGAGAACCGATTTTCGCGTTGGTTTCCCGGATAAGTTTTTCTTTTTCTTCAACCCGGCTGCGCTGCTGGTTCGCCAGTTCTTCGATGACCGCTTTATCGGATGTCAGCTCCATAACCATCGAGCGAATTTCCTCAATGGGCAGATTATTGACGCTTTGGAAATGGGAATCCAATCGGGTCTGCTTTTCCAACAACTGATCGCGTAGATCTTTCAGCGAGCTTTTCAAACGAGCACTCTCTTCACTGCGAGCCTTGGAAGAAAGGTTGATCTGTTCCAATCGCTTGCGGATATCCTCCAGTTGTTCGGCTCGCTGGTTCTTCTCGATCTCCAATTTATGCCGGTCAATACCCAACTGCTGGACTTTCCTCTGAAGCTGCTGGTCGGTTTCCGATAAGGTCCTGATTGCGTCATTCAGCTGCACCAGGTTATTCTTTTGTATCTCCAGTTCCTTCTGAAGACTTTGCGATTCCGTTTGGAAGGTAAGCACGTCTTTTTCCGTAGCTTCTTTTTCACGCTTACGGGAAAGGTTTTTCACGCGGTATTCATTGCCGGCGGTAATGGTGCCGCGGGTATCAAATACTTCTCCTTTACGGGTAACCACTTTCATTCCCAAGGGAAGCTGCTTTACTAACGCTTCCGCTTCAACAGCAGTATCCACAATATACGTGCTGGAGAGGATATTTTTTATCAGGCCGTTGTAGTGTTCGGATTCCTTAACCAAATCCGAAGCTTTAACCGCGTTAGTCCCTTGGATGGATTTTTGCGGGGTTTGTACCTGCCACCATTCCGGTAAGAAAACGGTACGGGAGGTTTTGCTGTTTTCAAGGTAGGTCAGAATATCCTGCGTTGAAGTACCTTCGCCCAGGATGATACCTTCCAACATATCTCCCAGCGCAGCGCTGAAAGCCAGTTCATATTCCTGCGGAACTTTTAAATAATCCAGCAGCAGTGCGAATTTAGCGGAAACTTTGTTACTGCGCGCGGCCTGCACAAATTCTTTTGATCCGGAGGTGAACCCGGTCAGGCTTTCTTCGGCCTGACGGATGACTTTCAATTCCGCGTTCAATTTTGAGACGGCCAAATCAATCTCTTTGTATTTGCGCTCCAACTGATCGATCTTTTCGCGTGCGTTGTTGCGCTCTTTACGTTTGTTCTCCAGTGCTTGCTGGTTCTGCGTAATTTCGGCTTGAAGCTCCGCGGTGTTTTTCTCGAGTTCTTTCAGTTTGCCGTCCGACTGACTGATGAATTCGTCCACACCGGAGCGATTGTTGTTTAATATTTGCAGCTCGTTGCGGTCATTTTCCGCCTGATGATTGAGCTGTTCGATGCGTGATTCGGTTTTCAGGATCTCCGATTCGTTGGCGATGACCTGTTTTTGCAGTTCTTCAATCAACCGCTCAATCTTCACCCGTTCTTGCCGCCGCGCATCCAATTTCCCATTCGCATCGGATAACGCGCGGCCGGCCTGCTCCAATTCCTGCCGGATCTCATTGCCGCTTTGTTCCAGCGTCTTGAGTTCCGCCTCATGCTGGCCGATCTCATCTGTCAGCACCAAAACCGCCGCTTCCAGTTCCTGGCTGCGCTCGCGAATCGAACGTTCGCGTTCTTCATGCACGGCAATTTCCCGTGTTGCATCTTCTTTTATTGAATGTAGTTTGGATAATTCCAAATGCAGGTTAGCCAACTGGTCGCGTTTATCATTCAAGTCACCCTGAATGCGGTTGACCCTGGCTTCCAGTTTTTGCTTTTCTTCGCGCTTGACATTTAACTGCTCGTTTTGCTTGCTGCTGAAATCCGATGCGTAGACAAGTTCTCGCTGCACCGCATGCCAGTTATATCCATACCAATCTTTTAACAGTAAATTGAGGTCATTCTGTACTTGCAGGTACTGTTTGGCTTTTTCCTTGCTTTTCTCCAGATATCCCAAACGCGGTTTTAACTCGCGCAAAATATCGCTAATGCGTTCCATATTGCGCAGGGTTTTATCGAGTTTTTGAGTAGCGTCTTCCCGCCGTCCTTTATACAGCCCAATACCGGAAGCTTCTTCAAAAAATCGGCGCCTTTCCTCCGGTTTCAAACTCAGAGCCGTGTCCACCAGGCCTTGTCCGATGATGGTGTATGTGCGTTCCCCCAACCCGGAATTTGCCAGCAGTTCGTTGATCTCTTTCAGCCTTACTTTTTGATTGTTCAGCAGGTATTCATTTTCACCGCTGCGGTAAGCGCGGCGGGTCAGGGTTACCTCCGAAAACTCAACCGGTAGCCATCCGCTCTGGTTATCAAAAGTGATTGAAACCGAAGCCATAGAAGCACGCGGGCGCTGTTCGGAACCGGAAAAGATCATATCCAAGGTCTTTTTCCCGCGCAGCAGGCTGTAGGCCTGCTCACCCAGAACCCAACGAATGGAATCTGAAATGTTGGACTTTCCGGAACCATTCGGGCCGACGATGGCGGTTATTTGGCCAGGGAAGTCAAAGCTGGTTTTGCTGGCAAAAGTTTTGTAGCCATGTAATTCGAGGGATAGTAGTCGATTCGCCATATTAATGCTGGTTGATACTCTCGAGAGCTTTTTGAGCGGCGCTTTTTTCGGCAGCTTGCTTGCTCTTGCCGATGCCCTCGCCCATTACTTTACTATTCACCCGCACTTCAATTTCAAATACTTTAGCATGATCCGGTCCATGCACATTTCTGGTCAAATATTTGGGTGTCGAGTAACCATTTGCCTGTGCCCATTCCTGCAATTGCGATTTGGGGTCTTCATTCTTATGCTGTTCAATTACTTCCTCAATCGCGACTTCCAGTAAAGGTTTCATGAATTCTTTCACTACCTCAATACCCTTATCAAGGAAAAGTGAACCGATGAAAGCTTCAAACACATCGCACAGGAGCGTATTGCGCAGCTTCCCGCCGGATTTGGTTTCACCTTTTCCTAATCTTATCGTATTTTCAAATTTTAACAAGCGGGCGAATGCCGCCAACTGGTTGGTTTGCACCAATGCGGATCGCATCTGGGTTAGATCTCCCTCCTCCATCTCCGGGAAACGGTTATACAGCCACTCACCAACCAAAAAATCCAGAACTGCATCCCCCAGGAATTCCAGACGCTCATTATCCTCAAGCGCTTCCGGATGTTCGTTCAAGTAAGAACGATGGGTCATTGCCCTTGCCAGCAACAGCTCATCGTTAAAATATAAATGCAGCCGGTTCATTAGTTCTTGTGTTGTTTCGATTATTGCTTCATCGTTCATATTTATAAGTTTGCCGTTTCTTAAGATTTTTTTATCTCTTGTTTCACTCTGCTATAATAGCATCTATGTCCTTGCCCGCGCTCTGGCACTCATCACTTAATTATAAAATCTCCACTGAGGTTTATGAAGGACCTCTGGATTTATTGCTCCATTTAATCGAGCAAGCTGAATTAGATATTACCAAACTTTCGCTGGCCAAAGTAACGGACCAATATCTGGCGCATCTACGAACTCTTTCAGATCGTGATCCGGTTGAAGTTTCAGCGTTTCTTGTTATTGCCGCCAAACTTGTATATATCAAGTCTTCAATTTTACTACCTTCAAACAACGAATCGGCCTCGGATGAGGAAGAAGATTTAGGCGATCAGCTTGCCAGACAGTTGGTGGAATACAAAAAATTCAAGGATATTGCCACCTGGATGAAAGATCGCGAACAAACCCACCAGCAAAGTTATTACCGTGTGGGCGCGCCGCCTAAATATCGTGAGATTTTGGATATCTCCGATATCACCGCAGATGATTTAGTGGAAATCTTGCTGGGTATTTTCTTCGAAAACGAGAATTTCACCCCGCTGAGTGATGTGGTTACTATCACCACGCTGACAATTAAGAATAAAATTAAAGAAATTACGGCATTGTTCAAGAAAAGCGCCCATAGCGATTTCAGCACTATTTTGGGCGACAAACCCTCGCGATTGGATTTAATTGTAACCTTCCTGGCATTGCTGGAATTAATCAAGCACCACACCATTGAAGCCTCTCAGGAAACACTTTTCGGGGATATTTCACTGGATTGCGTTGGTAGCCTGGAAGAAGATTTTGAGACGGAACTATAACATTTATTACTTCATAATTTAATTTAACATGTCCGAAACAAACGCAACACCTATTCGCCAACAATACCTGGATATTAAAAAGAATTATCCGGATGCCATTGTGTTCTTCCGCCTCGGAGATTTTTACGAAACCTTCGACGAGGATGCTGAAATCACCTCACGGGAATTGGATATCGTCCTGACCGGCCGCAACGTTGCCAAAGGTCAAAAAGTACCTATGGCAGGCATTCCTTACCATGCCGCCGATAATTACATCTCGCGCTTGATCGAAAAAGGCTATCATGTCGCCATCTGCGAACAGATTGGCGAACAACCTCAAAAGGGAATCTTCCCGCGAGAGGTTATTCGTTTGGTCTCGCCCGGCACCGTCATTGAACCGGGATTAATCAAGAACGAGAAAAATAATTATCTGGTGTCATTATTCATTCATGAAAACACCGCGGGCTTAGCCTTTTTGGATATTTCCACCGGTGAAATCGGCGTCTCCCATTTCAACGACAATGAATTCCACAATCGTCTCAACGCGGAAATTTCACGCCTTCATCCTTCAGAAGTTTTACTGCCCGAATCCATCCATTTGCCGTTTGCTGAACAGTATCACGTTACTTCCTTAATGGATTGGAAATTCGAGCTTGGACGATCCGAGCAGATACTAAAAACCCAATTCCACGTTGCCTCACTGGACGGGTTTGGCTTGAAGAATAAACCCGCTGCGGTGGCTGCTCTGGGCGCCATTCTGGGTTACGTAAAGGAAAGCGACCCTCAAGCTCTGGCTCTTTTCACCGATTTGAATTTTTACGCTATCGAAGACCATATGGTGTTGGACGAAGCTACTCGCCGTAATCTAGAACTTACCGAGACTATTTTTAAAGTCTCTGAAGCCGGCTCTTTATTAGGAGTAATGGACAAGACACGCACGCCCATGGGTAAGCGTATGATTCGACGCTGGGTCAATCAACCGCTGATCCACGCTGGGGAGATAACAGAACGGCTGGATGCTGTTGAGTATTTGCTGGATAACGGGCTCGACCGTTTGGAGCTGCAAAAGCAGTTGAGGTCGGTAGCCGACATCGAACGCATCATCAACCGTGTGGTCGCCCAGCATGCTGTTCCCCGCGATCTGGTCGCGCTGCGCGAGACGCTGGAAATCCTGCCGGTAATTCTGAAAAAAGTGAGCGGCCGCATTCCCCTATTGGATCGCGAGACAGGTGCAATTGATGATTGCAGCAGTGAGTTTATGCTACTGCGGGAAAGTATCGCGGAGGATCCGCCTGCAACCCTGGCGCACACCGGCGTAATCCGCCCAGGCTATTCCAGTGAACTGGATGAGATCATCCAATCCACCAAGAACTCCCGCGATTACATCGCAAATTTGGAAAAGGTTGAGAAGGAACGCACCGGCATTAAAACCCTCAAGGTCGGTTTCAATAAAGTTTTCGGCTACTACATCGAAATTAGCAACAGTTACGCGGATCAGGCGCCGGAAGAATACATCCGCAAACAGACCCTGGTCAATGCCGAACGGTTCATCACGCCTAAACTGAAAGAATATGAAACCATTGTCTTGAATGCAGAAGAGAACATTCACGCTATTGAAAATCGCGTCTTTAAAGAAATCTGTGCGGAATTGAAAAAATCATCGAAAAAGCTTCTGGCTGCTTCGCGTTTTCTCGGAACGCTGGATGTATTGGCTTCCTTCGCTCAGGCGGCATCAGAGAACAACTACGTTCGCCCCAAATTATCCGAAGATAAACACCTGATGATTAAAAATGGCCGCCACCCGGTGGTTGAGAAAACCCGGGTGGATATTTCTTTTGTCCCCAACGACACCGTCTTTGCCAATGGAGATAACATTCAGGTCATTACCGGCCCTAACATGAGCGGCAAGAGCACCTACCTGCGCCAGGTGGCATTGATCGTATTGTTGGCTCAAATCGGCTCCTTTGTTCCGGCCGACGCTGCCGAGATTGGCATCGTGGATCGTATCTTCACACGCATCGGCGCGCAGGATGAGATCCACGCCGGGCAGTCTACTTTTATGGTTGAGATGATCGAAACTGCCAATATCCTGCACAACGCTACCGATAAGAGTCTGCTGATCCTGGATGAAATCGGGCGCGGCACCAGCACCTACGACGGTTTATCCATCGCCTGGGCAGTGTTGGAATACATCCACAACCATCCGCGTTTGAAATCCCGCACACTTTTTGCCACCCATTACCACGAGCTGACCCAGTTGCCCGACGTCTTGCCGAACATCAAAAACTACAACGTGGCTGTTAGTGAAGTAGACAACCAGGTTATCTTCTTGCATAAAATCGTCCCCGGCGGTGCGGATCGTTCTTACGGTATTCATGTCGCCCAACTGGCGGGCATTCCCAGCCCGGTAATTACCCGCGCCAATGAAATCCTGGCCCAATTGGAAGGACAGTCCCGCCAATTGGAGCTGAAAGACGAAGCTGCGCACCCTACTCAAATGGCTCTGTTCGCACAGGATAGCCCCGTTCTAAAAGATATTAAAAAGTTGGACCCCAACAGTTTAAGTCCTATTGAGGCCCTCAATAAAATCTATCAATGGAAAAAAGATCTGGATAAGGGATAGTTCTCAGGCTTCTGCCTGGCCGTCCTCCGCGTCTTTTTCTCGCTGCTCAATTTCTTCCATAGTTTCCGGAACAACCGCCTTCTGAGGTTCGATTTCTTCAACCACCGGCTCGCTTTCAATTGTCTCGTACTGCGGTTTTTCAGCCGCCACCGGCTGCTGTTCTTTCACCATCCGTCCGGCTAATATAAGCATCAGTCCAAAAGCCAGCATGATTGCGGTTGAAATAATCACCCAAATCAGCATCTGGTAACCCACTTCCTGTACCGCTCCCAGTAAGATATAGCCGAAACCGGTCACCAGGTTTTTCAGATGTGGATTCAATACCATCGCGATGAATTGATCAAACCCAATTAGCAGAATCACCAAACCAATCAACGTTATACCGGATACGATCAGCAGCAGCCAACCTGTCCACTTCCACATAACCTTGCGCTGTTTGCGTAATAGGGCGGCAAGCAAAATTAGCAGGATGATGGAAACCACCGGAAGCAGACGAAAACCCCAGCGCACCAAACTGTAATTGAAGAAGTTCTGGTCGGTCAATGTTTCTTCCATAGGCATAACCGCGGTAAGCGCCACGGAAGAAGGCAGGCTATTAAAAGTATCCTCGAAAGTTTTGGTCCACATTTGCTTGAAAAACGCCAGTTCTTTGCTGCCGGGTTTACATGCCGGTAAACCGGCTGCGCTTGAAATCGCTGCCGTATCCAAGCTTGCCAATTCGTTATCAGTGCAATTTGGCAGAGCGGCTAAAAATTCGGAAGCTATCTCCGCGCTGTTGGTTGATAATTCACTCTTTACATCGGCAATGTTGATTTTCATGTCCGAAGTTGGAATTTTGAAATTAAGGTAGGAAAAAGTTTGGTTGATAGCACTGTCGAAGGTGTTTTGCACAGTCTCTGCCGAAATATGATTGGCAAGGATGGGGCTGACGATATCTTTATACTTTATCAGATCGAATTGCGGCGCAACACCGCTCTGTGTGGACTGGTAAACCAACACTTCCGATAAGATTCCCGGAAGAGCCGGAGTGTAATCATCGCCCTGGAAAACAGTCGAATAGCTCTGCGGGTTAAAGAAGATTAATTCTACCGGTAGTGCAAACAAGGATAGAAATAATCCGGCCACGATTACCAGGGACAAGATTAGCGCAATTATGCGGTTTTGAAAGGGAATTTTCTCAGTCATATGTTCCTTATCATTTATTTCATCATACTATATACGATTTACCGCTGCCGTGGTTTCGACCAGCTTTTCCGGATGGCGGGAAAATGCCTGCCGGGCTTTTGCATCCTTCAAAATCAGGTTGAATGTCTCAGTCAAGGCCCGGTTGATTGGGGTCGGTACTCCCAGTGCTTCCCCTTTCCGTACAACTGCCCCATTTAAATCATTGACTTCACTGCGGGAACTACCCTTCATCTTTTCAATATAGAAAGAAGGCATCTTTTCTCCACGTCCACCCGCTACCATTTTTTTCAATAGAGGTTGTAATAAAACATCCGGCGTTATGCGCATGAGCATTATCAAAGGGCGCAGCGGCAGGCCGGGTAAATTTTCAATCTTTAGCCCACTTCGCCGCATTACGGAGGCTGTTTCCAGAATTTGTGCTTTATCTATGCGAAAAAGGTCTTTATGCGAATAAACCTCATTGGGACTCATATCCAAAATGCCCGAGGCGGCATTTGAAAAAAGGTTTGAAAGCATTTTTGACCATTTCATGGAACGCATGTCTGCGAAAATCTGCGGCTTTAATCCGGCATTCTTCAGAATTGCGAAAACAGGTTGAACGTATTCATCCTTCCCGCTCAGGCCAATACCGCGGTTCTTTTCAACCCGAATACTGGTGTCGTCCAGCCGGCTGACCGCGCTGACAACCGAAGCTGCCACAATCTCTGCCCGTGGAAAAGCGATACGAAATTTATCTTCGTTTTCCACTCCGTTTTGTAAACATAAAATCGAACGGAAATAAACTTTCGCCTTCTCGAGCTGCGATATGACAGATTCAGTATCAAATGTTTTTACAGCGATGAAAATGACATCAAAAACTTCATCCCGATCCAAATCTATCAGTGAGCTTATCACGTTGAAATCGCTCACCTGCCAGTTTTGTGTCTGATTTTGGATATGGATCTCCCGACCGGCCAGTTTGCTTTCCTGTCCGGGTTTCACCAGAAAAGTCACAGCGGCTCCCTGCGCAGCCGCGCTTCCTCCGGCCAGCAGGCCAATGGCACCGGCTCCGATACATAATACTTTCATGCTAATCTCCGCTGACTTTCAGTCTGCCCAATCGCGCGTGCCATTCAGAAAATCCGAACCGCGCATCGGGCGTTTCCCGGCCGGCTGTACTTCCACAAGTTTCAGGTCCACACTGGCCGTACCGATACAAGGAAATTTCTCCACTATGGTATGTCGGCCGCAGTCGCTTGATTTCTTCCCGGTCACTTCCGCTCGTAAAACGCGCAGGGGTTGAGCTTTCCAATCCAAATAGCTGATTGGCCATGGATTGAAAGCGCGTACCTGACGTTCCAATTCATGCGCTTCTTTGGAAAAATCCATCAGCCCGTCTTCTTTATGCAGTAATTGAGCGTAAGTTGCACCTTCTTCAGGTTGTTCCTGTGCGCTGATCGCTCCACCTAAATATTTTGGTAGAACTTCTTCCAAAAGCGCAGCGCCGGTATTCGCCAGTTTTTCAGATAAAGACCCGGCTGTGTCATCCGGTTCAATGGACACTTCGCGCATCTGGAAAATTGCTCCGGTATCTACGCCTCTATCCATTTTCATAATAGTAACGCCAGTCTTTTCATCGCCGTGAAGGATGGCATTCTGGATAGGTGAAGCTCCCCGCCAGCGTGGCAGCAAGGATGCATGTAGATTAAGACATCCAAAAGGTGGAAATTCAAGAACTGCTTCAGGCAAGATTTTTCCATAAGCCGCCACAATAATCACGTCCGGTGCCAATGTTCCGAGCAATTCCATGAACTCAGCTCCCCGGACCCTGGACGGCTGGTAAACGGGCACACCCAATTCCTGGGCGATTGTCTTTACCGGAGGCGCTTGGATTTTCTTCCCGCGGCCGACCGGTTGATCCGGCTGAGTAACCACAGCCGTCAGGTTGAATCGCGCGTGCAGCATTTTCAAGGCTGGGACCGCGTAGTCCGGTGAACCCATAAAAATGATTCGCTCTCTTTTCATACTAGGCTTTTGCCTTTGAAGAAGTCATCCGGAAAATCTTGCCTAAAAAGAATAGCAATAACGTTCCCAATACAAAACCGGAAGAGAGCACCAGGATGGAGATCAGGTAATTAGGGTATTCCACTACAACTTCCGGGGTTTTAGTCAGGCGATTTTGCAACTCGTCAATATACGTGGAGCTCGGAGTAACCGGGTTTAATAAACCCTCCAGCTTCTCTTCAAGGTTTTTGTCCAGGATTTCATCCGGATCAGAATCGATCTTCATGCCGTCTTTCCTTTTCATCTCATTCCTTTACTTCGAAATAATCCCGTAGATCCATCAATGTGCGATGGTACAGACTTTTTATTGCGCCTTCACTTTTCCCCATTATTTCACCAATCTCCTTATTGGATAAATCTTCGACATATTTCAGGATTAATACCATTTGACGGTCGCTGGGCAGCTGGCGGACAGCCCGCATCAACCCTTCAACTTCCTGTTTTTTCTCTATTTCGTGATCGGGAATATCCTGTTTTGATCGCAGATCAACGTGGTCTTCTATCGGCACTTCTTTACGGCGCTGATTATCCCGGTGCCAGTTCGCCACCAGGTTATGCGCAATACGGTATAACCAGGCTGAAAAAGGGACGCTGGTCTTCTTATAGCGTGTGATGTGTTTCAGCGCTCTCTGGAATACCCTGGCGGTTAAATCCTCCGCGTCACTAACATTGCCGGTGCGGTAATAGATATAGCTATAGATTTTCTTTACATTGTCCTTATAAAGGATGCTGAAAGCCGCTTCATCACCTTGAATCGCCTGATCGAGGATGGTCTCGTCTTGTTCGCTTCGATTTTCCATTATTTAGATATTCAGTAGCAACTATCCAATAGTTACCTGGTCGCTGATTTGCCTTGATTATATTCAATATTTATATAAAATCATCTTGATTAACACACAACTTTTATGGAGGTTCGAATGAAGCAATTTGAGGATGCGTTAAAGACCTCCCAAAGCATGCCTGACTTATTCTTACGGATATGGGAACCGGAAAAAGATGTTCAGGGGGTGATACTACTCATTCATGGTTTGGGAGAGCACAGCGGCCGCTACGGTACGGATTTCGCCAGATTCTACACCGATTCAGGTATAGCTATCCTGGCGCCCGATCTGCCTGGACATGGGTTGACCGAGGGGAAACGCGGCCATATTCAGCATACAACACAATTTCTTGATTACGTGGATATTCTACTGGAAGAAGCTCGCGTACGCTACCCGGATAAACCGCTCTTCATTTACGGCCACAGCATGGGTGGATTGATTGTCCTTTGGCATGCACTTGACCGCCATCCGCAGGTTGCCGGTATAATCGTTACCTCCCCAGCTATTGGCGTACACGACCCCGTTCCTGCACCGAAGAAAGCCGTGGCTAAATTAATGAACAATATCGCGCCGGTCTTTTCCATGGAAAATGGTTTGGACGCAACGCAGCTCTCCCATGATAAACAGGTCGTGCAAGCTTATGTGGAAGACCCTTTGGTCCATAGCCGCATTTCAGCCCGTCTGGGGTTGATGATGCTCAGCCAGGGAGATTGGATTTTAGAGCATGCTTCCGAGAATCAGAATCGTATGCTGGTAATGATCGGGGCACAGGAAGGTATCGTCAGCAAAATTGCAGTCGACAAGTTTTGTAAATTGGCGCCGCATGTCACTTATAAAGTATGGCCGGATTTATTCCATGAAATTCACAATGAAGCCCAAAAGCAGGATGTGTTTGCATTCACCAGGAAATGGATGGATGAGAAACTGACATAATTTTACGTCCATGTATTAGGTGTATTCATCATCCGATTTTTAATGCTTTTGTCCTTGACCTGAGGTTTACTGAAAGATAAAATTGAATTGATGATTGGTCTATTTAAAAAATATTCAGAGCTCTTTTTCCTATGTCTTCTAACATCGCCAATCAGGGCTTATACAAAACCACTTGTTAGATAAAGGCAAGTGGTTTTTATCTTAAATCTTGGAGTAGCACGCATGCCTGGTTTTTATTTAAATGATTCTATTGAAAAGGTTGATCCGGACCTGAAACGGATCATTGATTTGGAAGCAGCTCGTCAAAATCAGAAACTGATTTTTATCCCCAGCGAAAGTGCCGCGCCGCTGGCCGTACGCGAAAGTTTGGGTTCCATTTTACAGAATATCTATGCGGAAGGTTATCCGGATGAAGCCAGCCGCCGGTTCTCACAAGAAAAGATACTGGATGTGGAACGCCATCTGGCTCATTTCAGCCGTTATTCCGATCCACGCTATTACAAAGGTGTTGAATTCGCCGATGTGATCGAAGAGCTGGCCCGCCGGCGCTGCGCCGAAGCTTTTGCCACTCCCGATGTGCACGCGGATGATATTTATGTCAACGTGCAGCCCTTGTCCGGTGCGCCGGCCAACAACGCCGTCTATCAAGCGCTGATCAATCCCGGCGATACCATTTTGGGTATGAACCTCCTGCACGGCGGGCACTTGACGCACGGTTCTTCGGTCAACCGTTCTGGAAAGTTATATAAAGCCACCCATTACAGCGTTGACCCGCAAACCGAACAGATCGACTACGACGAAGTGGAACGTATCGCGTTGGAAAACAAACCGCGCGTTATCATCACCGGCTTCTCCTCTTACCCCTGGGTGCCGGATTGGGCGCGCTTCCGCCAGATTGCCGATAAAGTCGGCGCCTATCTGATGGCCGACATCTCCCACATTGCCGGTATGATAGCTGCCGGTGTGCTGCCATCCCCGGTCGGTTTTGCCGATGTGATCACATTCACAACCCACAAAACCTTATGCGGTCCGCGCGGAGCATGCATCCTTTCCTTCAAAGAAAGCATCTCCAAGAAGATCGATAAAGCCGTATTTCCCGGAGAACAAGGCGGCCCGCACATGCAAGTACTGGCAGCCATGGCTACAACATTCAAATTAGCCCGCGAAGAATCATTCAAGAATTTTCAACAGCAAATTGTCAAGAACTGTAAAGCCATGAGCGATCAATTCGAAGCTCGCGGCATCCACATTGCTTTTGGCGGTACCAATACCCACCTGCTGAATATCGATTGCAAATCCGTCATTGGTCCCGATGGTACAACGTTATCGGGCGATATGGCCGCCCGCATGATGGATTTAGCGGGTATGGTAGCCAATTCCAACGCTATCCCGGGCGATAAAGCCACCCTGCGTGCCAGCGGTGTGCGCCTGGGTACTCCCTGGTTAACCCAGCGCGGTTTACTGGAACAGGACATGCGGGAAATCGCCGATATCATTGTCGATCTGCTCCAGGCTGCCAAGCCTTATACCTATACAACTGGTAACACCTCAGTATCCCGTGCTAAAGTGGATTTTAAGACCTTCGAGGATATCAAAATCCGTGTCCGCAAGATAACAGAAAGAGCGTTTTGCAATGAAGCTGCGCCTCGTATTGGCTATCCGCAATTCAATTTTATTGACAACTCCTTATCCAATGAAAACGCCGATACGGTTTCTTTTGAAATCCGGGGCGCTCACGTACGTCAAAGCCTGAACTTCCTTCTCCAAAACAACCTGGAAAACTTACCCGCCGGTGAAAGCCAGCTCACAACGCTTTTTGTTGAACAAGAAGCGATAAATGCTACCCTGACCTGCAACGATCCCAACAACTACATGCTTAGTCTTCCCGCTGAGAAAGCCACCCTGGCTTCTGCCTGGCTGCGTGATCTCTCGGACGGGTTTATTTATTTTGACGAGGATTTGCTGCGGCGCATTCCCGGCCCCTTTGTCGTCAAACCGGCTGAAACTAAAATTGTCTCTTTGAATAAAGCACAAAATGATGCTTCCAATAAACCTTATTTCGTGGGTATCGACCTGGTCTCGGGTCAAGCCCAGCCGGCTTTACCGGATTTTAAATGGGAAGCCCCACAAGTAGAAGCGGATAAACAAACCAACCTGCACGCCAAACACATTGCGCTGGGCGCTAAAATGGTGCCTTTCGCCGGTTGGGATATGCCGGTTTGGTATAGCTCCGTCCTCGACGAGCATATTGCTACACGCAACGCAGCCGGATTGTTCGATGTATCCCACATGGGCGTTTATCAGGCAGAAGGACCGGACGCGCTCGCTTTCCTGGACAGCGTTTGCGCCAATGACATCAGTGCCTTGGAGATCGGCGAATCGTGCTACACGCATTTCCTTGACCCGGATGCCAACGTTATTGACGACTTGTTGGTGTATTATCACCGGCAGGATGAATACCTGGTCGTGGTTAACGCCGGAAACGATGATAAGGATTGGGCCTGGTTAAACGCCGTACGCCAGGGATTAGTAAAAATTGATCATCAGCGTCCTTGGGCACACACTTTTGGTTCCAACGTAATTCTCAAGAATTTGCGTGATCCTAAAATGGGAAAAGAAATGCGAGTGGATTTGGCCCTGCAGGGCCCACGCTCGCGCGATATCCTCAATACCATCGGATTATCCGCCGACGACACTTACCGCCTAAATAAGCTCAAGCGGACCCAGTTGGGGCATTTCACCTGGCAAGGTCTGGATTTGATCATTTCTCGCACCGGCTATACCGGTGAGAAAATGGCCTTCGAAATCTTCATCCACCCCGAAAAATTACCCGATTTTTGGGATATGCTTCTGGAAGTCGGCGCCCCGTTGGGGTTAATGCCCTGTGGTTTGGGTGCGCGCGATTCTCTGCGCACTGAAGCCGGTTTGCCGCTCTACGGACACGAAATGGGCGGTGAAATGAACCTGAGCGTAAGCGAAGCGGGATTCGGTTCCTACGTGAAAACTTACAAACCCTGGTTTATTGGCCGCTCGGCTTTCCTGCAGAAAGAAGCCCAACGCAGCGTGGAAGTCGTCCGCTTCCAGTTTGAAGGTAAACGCGTTCGTATGGCTCATAACGGCGACCTGGTGGTAAACGAAAAAGGTAAAGTTATTGGACAAGTAACCAGTTGCGCTATTAATAAAGAAGAATTCTTAACCGGTCAAGCTTGCCTGGAGAAATCAGGCATCCAGGAAGGTACTTCAATCTACATTTACCAGAACACTAAAGCCATTGAACCTGTCGCTTTAGGTGATTTAAAAACGGGAAGCAAATTGCAACTGCCGGAAAAAGCAATCATCCTCAGCCGCTTTCCAAAGTTATGAAGATTGTTATTAAATATTAGGAGGAAGATATGCTAACTTTATGGGATCATCGTTTTGCTCAAAGAACCCAGAGAATGGAAAGTTCGGCAATTCGCGAATTATTGAAATTCACTGAGAACCCCGACGTTATTTCTTTTGCCGGTGGTATGCCGGCTCCGGAGGTTTTCCCAATTGAAAAATTTAAGGAGGCTTGCCTGACTGTCCTGGATCAGAACGGGCCCGCCAGCCTCCAATATGGCTCTACGGACGGTTATGCGCCGTTGCGTGAGATGATCGCCCGTTATTCTGCCCGTTACGGCATTAACGTGACCATTGATAACATTCTCATCACCAGTGGTTCCCAACAGGCGCTGGATTTATTAGGAAAAATTCTCATCAATCCCGGTGATGGAGTGCTGGTGGAATCCCCCACTTACGTAGGCGCTCTGCAAGCCTGGCGCGCTTATGGCGCGGAGTTCGTACCTGTCCCGACCGATGAGGATGGCATGATGACCAGCAAGTTGGAAAGCTGCCTGCGGGCCGGCCCCAAGTTTATCTATGCTTTGCCTAATTTCCAAAATCCTACCGGATCCACGTTAGCCTATGACCGCCGGTTAAAGTTAATTGAACTGGCTGAAAATTACGGTGTGCCTATTGTTGAAGATGATCCTTACGGTCAACTGCGTTTCGAAGGGGAAAATCTGCCCGCAATTGAGGTACTGGACAGTCAAACTCGCGCGCAGGAGGAATGTTACTCCGGCAATGTTATTTACCTGAGCACCTTCTCCAAAACTTTGGCTCCCGGAATCCGCTTGGCCTGGGTGATTGCTCCCCCGCCCGTTATTACGAAATTGATTCAGGCTAAACAGGGTACCGACCTGCATACATCCACCTTTAATCAGATGGTTGCCTACGAAGTCGCAAAGGACGGTTTCCTTTACGAACACGCCAAACTCATCCGTAAAGTATATAAAGAACGGCGTGATGTGATGCTGGATACTTTATCGGAATATATGCCCGAGGGTGTCTCCTGGACGCATCCCAAGGGTGGTTTGTTCCTATGGGTTACCTTACCGGAATGCCTGAATAGCCAGGACTTATTTAAAGATGCGGTTGCCGAAAAAGTGGCCTTCGTCCCCGGCGATTCATTCTACGCTGAAGGCGGCGGTTTTAACACCATGCGGTTGAATTTCTCCAATGCTTGCCCGGAAAGAATCAACGAGGGTATTTTCCGTCTGGCAAACGTGCTTAAAAAGCACCTGGTCGCAAATAGCTAACCAAAAGGGCTGTCAAAAAAAAGACAGCCCTTTTTTATTCATTTTTCAGTTCCTGGCCCCACCCATCCCAAAAGAAAAATCTTCTGTAGTGTTCACTATCCCTGTTGATATTGATTGCGTTTTTGCATGCCTCATTCGGAAAATGTATGATAGCAATGATAATTGAACAACTAATTCTATGTAGATCTACTTATTGTATAATTTATAAAACCCACATTAATAGAATGTAATAGGTTGGGAAATCATACGCAGCAACGAACCTTGACATCGATTCTAGCGAAAAGGGTATCTTTTTTTTCATTCCAATACTCTACAACTCATTAATTAGGAGGATTTAATTACTATGGAGGACATAGGAATCAGCTTGATTGTCATTGCTTTCACTGGTGTTCTTGTTGGCGTTATCTTTTACCTGGTTAATTTAAAGAAGAAAACTACCGAAAAGGTCATTCGTGATCTTGCCGCCCAAAAAGGTTGGGAATATGAGCCTTTCAAGGAAACATTATCCTGGGGATACCGCCTAAGAAGTCCCCAATGGATTCTGGAATCCGTCACCGTAACTACCGGAAGCTCTGCTGAACTTAATCAAAATAACGCGGCCCAATATACACGTCTAACCACCAGCCTTTTACATATCCCGGGGCATCTTTTGATTAATCCACATGCAGCGGGATCAAGACCATTAAACGTGATGCAGCTGGAATTAGTCCAGAGAGCTGCCAGTTTTTTTTCAAGCGGTGAAATAGACAACTTGGAGGAAATTCATAGTGGCAGTTCAAATCTGCGCGAGCACTACTCCATTTTTGGCCAGCCGGGTTGCGACACTTCTTCTTTATTCTCTCCACAAGTAGAAATTAGTTTGTTAAATTGGAAGGGTGAACATCCATGGATCAGGATTGGAAAAGACGGAATGCAAATCGAAATTCGAAACAAAAATATCCAAAAACCGGAAGAAATCGGAGAATTGGTTAACCTGGCGGATTCACTGATAGCATCTTCGAAAAAGATAGAACAAAATAAATAATAAAGGAGCTGGATAGTCAATGATATACAAAAAGGGTTTTATCTTAAGTCTGTTAGTAGTATTTTGTTTATTGGCCGCTTCGTGCGGGCAAGCCTATCAAGAAGGCGACCTTTTGGGGGATGAGTTAATAAACGAAGAGGGTGGTTTTTCTTTGAGGAAACCATTTGGTTACACCATGCAGATGGATGGTAATGTAGTCAATTTCACCGCACCGGACGCATTGCCAGAAATTGGTCCAATGCTGATGGCAATGGGTGGCAGCACGATGAATGAAATGGACAATGACACTCTCTTGGAACAGACTGCTTCCAGTTTATCGGTTATGGAATTTTCCCGCCCTAAGAAACTCACCATCAATGGTGTTAAAGGCTTGTTGGCCGACGGTAAAGCCGAATATGATGGCCAGACAGTGGAAGGTCAGCTCTTCGTCGCCATGGTTAACCCAACCCAACAATTCAGCCTGATTGGATTTGCTCCGAAAGATCGTTCAAGCGAACTCATTAAAGTCTTCGACGCCGTGCTCGGGTCAACAAGTTTCTCTGGCGCAAGCGGCGAGATTCCTTCAGCAATTCAGGGAAATGAAAGCGCTTCGTTAATGGAGACGCAGCCGTTAAGGCAGTGGGCCTCATCAGCATCCGCCAGCTCCGAATATTCCAGCACAGATTATTCTGCGTTACGCGCAGTCGGTGAGCCGGATGTGGATACGTGCGGAGATAACGGCAATGCCTGGGCCTCAGTTGATCCCGATACGGATGAGTGGCTCGAATTGACCTATGACGTAGCCGTTGTACCAACAGAGATCAACATTTACCAATCGTATAACCCATCACAGGTTGTGGAAGTACAAATGATTGATACTGATGGCCAAACTTGGGTTGTGTGGTCCGGCGTACCGGAAGCTGTCGAAAACTGCCCGGACTTAATGACTATCACCATTGAATTGGATGAGGAAATCCTCGTTGATCAGCTAGTGGTGTTTATCGACCAAAGCACAACGGGCTGGGGTTGGACTGAAATAGACGCCGTGGAACTGGTTGGTTACCCGGCCGGCCAGACGCCCGCAGCAGCCGGTGCACAAATGCCATCGGGTTCGGAGCAGTCCGCCTCTAACAGAATTAGTGCATTCTCAACTGATAGCCTGGCTTCCGGATCATTTGTATATCAGGTCAGCGGTTATGAAAATGACCTCATCGAGAGTGATAGCGTATCCTACAACTCAACCGATACCGGATACGTGGTTGCCCTGTTTAGCGGTGGTACTGGCCGTTACGCGGTTAATTTTATCCTGCCAAAACAAGATATCAAGAATGGGTACATTGACTTAATCCCTTACGATGACCGCGACGCTGCCAAGTATTATATGGGGATGATCTACATCAATGCTTTTCCATATAAGGCGGATGAGGGCTGGATTGATATTCAATCAGACCCAAACAACGGGCTGCTCACCGCCACTTTCTCCTTCACGGCACAAAGCAGCGATTTTCCGGATCGGTCTGTCACTGTTGAAGGGGCGATGAAAGATATTCCTTTAAAATAAACCAATACCTTGCCAATGAGACTATAAGAGAATAGGCTGTCGTAAATGGGCAGCCTATTTTTTTTAATCAGATCTGTTCTCATTCCATAAGTGGAAATCGGTAAAGAAAGAATTTCCGATAAATTCTCGTAAAATCGAGTTATCCGGAATCATATTGCTATCTATCGGCAGAAACCAGTCCAGAAAAGCCAGCAGCCTTTTTGCTTCTAAATATTCGTACGTTCCGAAAGGTATTTGCCGCAGCAGCGGTTCAACGTAGGGCTTCAGCGCGGATAATTCATACACCAGGGCTGAATTGAATATCTCATCCGCGTTTTCCTGGTACGGGAAAATGTTATCGCGCTCTCCCCTGCGCACGGAATCCCATAAATCAATTGTTCGCTGCGGTGAGTAGCCGCGTGTTTGCGCGTCGCGCACAATGCGGCGCAGCATACGGGTATCTGTCGTGGATATACGATTGTAGTAATCCAGGTTCAATTGCGTCAGGCAGGAGGTGTAAATCCTGAATGTATTCTTCCTGGGTATTTGTTGAAAAAGATTGGGATTCAACCCGTGAATACCTTCAATGACAACAATCTGATTTTCATTTAATCGAACCGTTTTTCCAACTTCCCGTAATCCGGTTTTAAAATTATAGTGCGGCAGGGTAACTTCTTTGCCCTTCATCATTTCCTGGATGTGAAATTCCATTAGATCCGCATCAAGCGCCTTGAAGGATTCGAAATCATAATTTCCATTTTCATCTTTCGGTGTCTTTTCCCGATCGACAAAATAATCGTCCATTTCCAAAGCAAAAGGCACAATACCGTACGTGATCAATTGCACGGCCAAACGTTTTGAAAAAGTGGTTTTTCCTGACGAGGTTGGACCGGAAATCAGGACGACTCTGATTTGGCCGTTCTTACGCGCAATACGAGATGCGATTTGGGAAATTTGCTGTTCCTGTAATGCTTCGGAAACCAGGATAACCTCCCGGATCGACTTATGTTCAATTGCGTTGTTTAACGCGCCAACGCTGTCAATATCCAGACTTTTCAGCCATGAACCATATTGCTTGAAGATCTCCAAAAGCTTGCTGTAGCGCGGCATGGGGAAAAGTTGATTGGGAGTGGCGCGGCGTGGATACTGCAAAATAAAGCCTTCTCCGCGAGGATGCAGCTTGAATACGTTAAGGTAGCGGGTGGAAGGAACCATATACCCATGATGATAATCTTTATGGTTCTCCAACTGGTAAAGGACCAGGTAAGGTTTTTTTCTATATTTTAATAGCCTTAATTTATCCGCATACCCCTTCTTTTCGAAATATGCACGGGCTTCTTCCAGCGTCACTCGTTCTTTGGTAATAATCAGGTCTTCTTCAACCAATTTTTTCATCCGCAATTCCAATTTACGGATTTCTTCTTTGGAAAGCGGTTGGCGGCCCAAGATACTGCAAAAATATCCACCGCTGGGCACCGAATGATCAATGGCCAGGAAATACTCAGGGAAAAGATCGTCGAAGGCAGTCTCCAATAAAAAAGTCAATGAGCGCCGGTAAATCTTTGATCCATCCGATGTGGACATATTTACTGGCTGCACTCCGCAGGCTTTGGATAACGGAGCGGTCAATTCTTTCAGAATACCGTCAACAACCGCGCCGACAATCTGTGAGCCTTCCCACCCATCCAGCGGGCTTAGGAATTCTTCCAAAGTGGCGCCGCGTTTACCAGATATAAATCGCCCATCCGGCAAAGAAATTTCGATATTTTCGCTTAATTGCTCAATGAATTGGAAATCACTTTTATCGTTCATGTGGATTTGAATTTTACCACCAAGGATTTCAAGTAAAATGGTAGCGATTAATCCAATCGGACTCATAAGAAATGGATAACTGGCGTCTACTCCTCCACCCTCCTTACCCTGCTGCCTGGAATATGGCTGTTGATGAAGCCATCCTGGAAAGCACTGTCAACGGTGACTCGCTGCCCACACTGCGTTTGTATAGCTGGCAGCCCTTCGCCCTTTCCCTGGGTAGAACACAGAAGTACAGTGAGGTGGATACTCCCGCCCTGGCTGAGCACAAATGGGATGTGGTGCGCCGCCCAACCGGAGGAAAGGCCATCCTGCACGCGGATGAATTGACTTATTCGGTTTGCGCTCCGCAAGAAGATCCGCACGTCAGCGGGAATGTGTTGAAATCCTACCGGATTTTGTCTCAGGGATTGCTGCGGGGTTTACAGCTGGCCGGAGTTCCTGCCGATTCACAAGCAAATGTCGAGAAGAGTATGGACAGACTCGTCAATCCGGTCTGTTTTCAGTATCCGTCCGATTACGAAATCACTTTTGGTGGAAAGAAATTGATTGGAAGCGCTCAAGCCCGCCTGGGTAATGGAGTCCTGCAGCATGGCGCCATACCGATATCTGGAGATATATGCAGAGTGGTTAGTGTCCTGGTTTTCGAATCCGATATTCAACGCACTGCGGCAGTGAAAAACCTGCAAGAACACGCCACTACGGTTGAAGCTTGCCTGGGTCATCCTCCGACCTGGGAATTCATGGCCCAATGCATGCGGGATGGTTTCGCCCAGGCGCTCGACCTTCATTTCGAGACAGGCATGCTTACCATCAAAGAAAAAGCACGCGCATTTCAGCTTTGGAAAGAAAAATATGCCAATGACCAATGGACGCAAAGGATGTAATCTATATTGTTCGCTTTAATTTTCTTCTCAGTAATCACATTTCTACTTTTGATTGTTTACCTGTTGGTTTACCTGAATACAAAGCAATTCGTGCTGAATAAAAACCGGTTGAAGCAGTATAAATACTGCCTGGTATTGGGTGCCGGATTGGAAAAAGACGGCAAGCCTTCCGATATCCTGATGGATCGTGTTTCCACCGCGGTTTGTCTATTTAATAACAAACAGGTCGATCTTCTGATCATGAGCGGTACACGCCGGCGTGGTTATGATGAACCCGGCGCCATGCAAGCCGCCGCAATCGCGCAGGGTGTGCCGGATTCCGCTATTCTGTTGGATCCGCAGGGGATTTCAACTCTAAATTCATGTGTGAATTACAGGCAGAAATTTTCAAGGGAATCCCTGGTAATCATCACCCAGCCTTTTCATTTACCACGCTCGATCCTGTTAGCACGGAAATTAGGACTGAATGCGTACGGAATAGCCGCCGGCATCTATCACTTTTCCTGGTACAAACGAGCGTTCTGGTATATACGTGAATTCTTTGCCCTGCCGTATAACTTCATCAAATTGGCGTTGTATTCTCACTAACTGAAAACGGCCAAGCGTTTTACCGACAAAAAAAAGACAGATACCTGCAATAAGCAGATATCTGTCCTCAATTTACCTGAATCTTGTTTACTGGAATGTTACGCGATTAATCTCGCGATTAAGCCGGTGACAATACCCCATAATGAGAAGTCTTGGCCACCATAAACGAGCATCCAGTTATTGATTGTGTTGTTGAAGAAATAGGAACCTAAGCCGACCAGGAAGACCATGATGATCCCGGATACGGCCGCGCCTACCACTGCGCCTCGGACACCGCCGGTGCCGTTACCAATGATAGCCGCAGTACCAATTTCGAAGAAGCAGGTGAACGTCAACGGAATGATGACTGTCGGGAACATACCTGCTGTCAGGATGATGGTAATGGTTGAGGTAATCATGGCAACCACAAACCCAATGATCAGAGCGTTGGGAGCATAATTGAAGATGACTGGGCAATCCAAAGCGGGGATGGCGCCAGGCACAACCTTGTCAGCGATACCCTTGAACGCGGGCACAATTTCAGAGATAAGCATGCGCACACCCAACAGCATGACGGTGACACCGACCCCAAAGTAAATAGATTTTGTGAAGATGAAAGTAAATACACCTGTGGATGCACCGGCATAACCCCACACTTCGGCAGGGACAAAACCATTCGCCTTTAGGATAAAACTCATCACAATATAGGTGAGGCAAATGACGATAGAACCGGTAATGGATACTTCCTTCAAGAAGTTAATACTCTCAGGGAACTTTAATGATTCTGTTGATTTTTCCTTATTACCAATTGCTTTTCCCAGATATCCGGAGATAACCGATAATGTCGTGGTTGGGTGACCTATGGTAAAGCTATCATCACCGGTTACTTCCTTTACCAGCGGCTTCATCAGATTGGGCGCCACAATCATATAAATTGAAGTGATTACAGCAGCCAGGGCTACCAGTTTAAAACCCGCCAGTCCAGCGCCTACACCGGCAGCGATGAACACATAGGGGAACCAATACAACATATGGCCGGTCAAGAAAACGGATTTCCATTTGCTGAAGCGAGCAAACAGCAAGTTGACAGTAAACGCGATGATCATAACAATGCCAATCTCAGTACCGTATTGTGACATATCAATATCAGGGGTGCCGTTGGCGGAAGGCATAATTGTATTGAAAGCACTTGCCAAACCGTCAATTGATTTTCCCGTAATGATTCCAGTACCTTGAGAAAGTACAAAGAAACCAATTGCTGTCATCATTGTGCCGCGCACAATTTCACTGAATGACTTTTTTTGCAGAAGCAAGCCAATCAATGCAATTAAAGCCAAAAAAATTGCACCCTGACCAAAAATTTCATTAATAATAAAATTCAAAATTTTCACGTTTCTCTCCTATCGATTTATTTATTCCTTATTAATTCCATTGAAAAAATCCATTGTCTTTGTGGCGACCTCGTTTTTGTCCATGAAGTTTTCGATGGGAACGACTGTGACTTTTGCACGACCTTCAATTCGGCTGTAGAGATCTTTTGAGATAAAGATTGCATCACAGGGTTGCGACAGACAAGTTCCAACATCCCCACAAAAGACATCTGCCTTAATATTGTTTTCCTTTAGCACCTCCTCGATTTTCATTCTTAAAAATAGCGACGAACCACAGCCAAACCCGCATACTGTCTGAATTTTGATTTTGTCCATTATTTTCTCCTTTTGAAAAACAGAAACATCTTAGTATGATTTTCCATTATCATAAAAGATGTTTCTCAGTAATATCAAGGATTTCCTGGGGAGTCTTTGCATCGATTATCTCCTGGATGGTATTTTCTTCCATCAGGACCTTTGCTATCTTCGCTAATGAATCCATATGCGATTTTCCATCTTTCGCGCAAAGCGCCAGAATGATATAAACCGGGTCATTGGGCACGCCAAACAGAACCGGTTCTTCCAAGGTAATGAGAGCGAAATCATCCTTTAGGACCTCTTTTGAAGGTGCGGCATGCGCCAATGCAAAATGCGGCAGAATGACCATGTAAGGGCCCATCTCTTTTACCGCACTGATCATCGCGTCTGTATATTTTGAGGTAATACTTCCGGAGGATTCAAGTAAACCGCCAGCTACGCGAATAGCTTCGGTCCAATTCCCCACCTTTACTTTGGTTAAAATGTTTTCTTTTTTGAACATATAATTGCCGATGGTTTTGTAAGATACCCGCATTTATACCACTTGTTATATGTTAAGGCAATACCAATGGTCATTTTCACTAATTAAATGTGCTTTTATAAACCTTTTGTTATTAATATTAAAATATTCTGGCATTATATATAACATCAGGTATAATAAAATCCGAATTAGAAACTGATAGGATAATTAATCAACTGTCACTTTATTAGATGTAAATAGCCTATGTCTGCTGAAAATAACAAGAAAAAGAATAAATCTACTCAGGTTAAAGAATCTCTGAGGGAATTTATCAATCGCCCGGAAGCAAAAAACGGTGATTGCCTTCCTTCCGAGCGAGAATTGGGAGAGAAATTCAACGTCTCCCGTATTACGATTCGCAAAGCATTGACCGAGCTTGAAAGCGAAGGTCTTATTTACCGCATTCAGGGAAAAGGTGCATTTATTTGCGTGGAAAAAATCCCTCAAAACCTGACGTTGCTCACCAGTTATTCCGAAGATATGAGGGAAAGGAAACTGTCGCCGGATTCCCTAATTCTTGCCATTGATTCAATCATTGCAAACGACTATATCAGCGAAAAATTACGCATTAAAACCAATGATACGGCTTATGTCCTTCGCAGGTTGCGCCTGGCTGATGGAGAACCCATGGCAATCGAAAATTGCTACATGCGTGAAGAAATTGGTTCGGTTATTGCAGAAGCCATCACCAATGGCACATCCTTGTATAAATTATTCGCGACAAAATGCGGTATCAAGCTTAATCACGCTTCACAGACCATTGAAGTTGCCACGCTGACCAACTGGGAAAAGCGTCTTTTAGGAAACGATAGCCCGTCCAGTGCTTTATTAACCAAGCGGCAGACATTTGATGTAAACGGGCAGGTTGTTGAATACGTCGAATCAAAATACCGCAGCGACCGATACCTCTTTCACGTCGAGTTGTTTTCATCCCAGCTTTTATGAGAGTAAATAATGTTTATTGAGAAATACTACGATAATACAGCGAAAATCATCCAAACCATTTTTTCAGAAGAATCACCCGCAATTGAAAAAGCCGGAACCGTCTTGGCAGAAGTATTTAAACAAGACGGTCTGGTGCATGTATTTGGATGCGGCCATTCGCATATGATCGAAGAAGAACTTTTCTATAGAGCCGGTGGATTAGCTTTGATCAATCCTATTTTTGAGACAAGTGCGATGTTGCATGAAGGTGCTGTAAAAAGCAGCCAAATAGAACGGATGAGTGGTTATGCGCATCTTGTATTGGAGAGATACCCGGTCAAGCCCGGAGATGCCTTTTTAATTGCTTCCACATCGGGCATCAACTCATTCCCCATCGAAATGGCCCAGGCGGCAAGGAAATCAGGGGCAACCGTTATTGGAATAACCTCTTATTCTTATCTGGAAAACCCTTCCCGGCAAAAAGATGGCCTGCATCTCGCGGATGTTTGCGATATCACTATCGACAACCACGTCCCTGTTGGCGATGCGAGTGTGGAAGTTAACTCCGATGGGACCAAATCGGGTCCGCTTTCAACTCTGGCTACTCTCTTTATTGCAAACTCACTAATGTTGGCAGCCTGTGATCAGCTTGGTGAATGGGGAATCGAACCAAAAATTTTCCGCAGTGGAAATTGCCAGGGCGGAGATGAATATAATGCCGGATTAATTTCACAATTGAAATCACGCATAAAACATCTTTAAGACTTCTGTCTTTTAATTCTATACATCGTTGGATATTTCAGACAGAAATATCCGGGTGTTTCTCTTTTTTTCTATTCAAAAATCGGTTCCCATATATAATTAAATTCACTATGAAACGCGACGAAGCCTTATCCATACTGAATCAGTACGTTCAAAAAGACAGCCTGCGCAAACACATGTTTGCGGTCGAGGCAGCTATGCGGTTTTATGCCGCAAAATTTGGTGAAGACGTGGAATTCTGGGGCAACACTGGATTGCTGCATGATTTCGATTTTGAGATCCATCCCGATTTGGAGAGACATCCATCAGCGGGTGCACCTATTCTACGCGAAGCCGGTGTACCGGAGGAGATGGTGTTGGCCATTTTGAGCCACGGCGTCGAAACCGGCGTTCCGCGCGATAATCTACTGAGGAAAACCTTGTTTGCATGTGACGAAGTCACCGGATTGATTACCGCAGTTGCTCTGATCCGGCCTTCTCGTTCTATTCTTGATTTAAAGGTCTCTTCCGTAAAGAAAAAATGGAAGAATCTTAATTTTGCGGCTGGAACCAGCCGGGAAGAAATGGAATTGGGCGCGCAGGAATTAGGCATTGAGCTTTGGGAACATGTTGGCAATGTGATCGAGGCCATGCAGGGCGCGGCCTCTGAATTGGACCTGGTCGGAAATCCGGAATCGGAATAATAAATGACAGCGCCTGTAGGAAAAGGATTTTACATCTGGAAGATTCCCAATTGTGAAGATGGGGATATCGAAAAGATTGCCTATACCGCCTACCGCGCTGGATTAAGTTACGTTTTAGTTAAAATCGCCAATGGGATTTACGATTACAACTACGATTCCAGTACCGGTAATGACCTTGTTGGCCCCCTGGCGGAAGAATTAGCCAAGCGGGACATCAAAGTCTGGGGCTGGCATTATGTTTTCGGGGACTTGCCAAAAGAAGAAGCTAAAGCAGCCATCCGCCAGATCAGCAAATTACCGCTGGAAGGGTACGTAATCGACGCAGAGGGTGAATATGTTGGAAAATACACCCCCTGCCGTACGTTCATGAGCGAACTGCGCAATGCTTATCCTGATTTTCCCATGGCGTTGAGTTCTTATCGCTATCCTGATTATCATAACGACCTGCCCTGGTCTGATTTCCTCTCCAAGTGCGATCTGAACATGCCCCAGGTATATTGGGAACAAGCCCATAATCCAGGTGAGCAGCTTGAAAAGAGCCTGAGTCAGTTCACTAATAACTGGTCGCCTTTCCGCCCTTTAGTCCCCACCGGGGCAGCTTACGGCGGCAGCGGTTGGTATCCGACCTCGGCAGACATTACTGAATTTATGGATAAAGCCGTTGAATTGAATATGAGCGGGGTCAGTTTCTGGAGCTGGGATTATTGTCGCCTAAAGCTTCCTCTCATTTGGGATACCATCGCTGAATATGAATGGCCTACTGATCCCAACCCAACGCTGGACGTCACCGAATCATTGATCAACGCCTTCAACGATCTGGACATCAATGCTATCGCCAAACTCTACACAGACGACGCTATTCACATCACGGCCGCAAGGACCATTCAGGGCCAGAGTGCGCTAAAAACCTATTACACCCAGCTGCTCAACGTGGATTACATGAATGCCACATTCGAGATCACGGAATTGAGCGGTGAGGATCCTACCCGGTACTTCACCTGGGAAGCGACTTATTCAGATGGCACGGTAAAATCCGGCATGGACACCATTGGCATTTCCGACAGCAAGATTATCTACCATTATTCCACCTTATAGACATCCTCCGGTGTTGGTAAAATCGACATACCGCGCTTAAAAAAAGCGTTAAATGAGAGGTTAATATGTGTGGTCGATTTACAATCATCTCCGATCCGGTTGCTTTTCAATTGGAATTTGACCTTCCGATTGAGGAATCCTTTAAACAGAACTGGAAACCCCGTTACAATGTCACCCCTACCCAACTCATTCCGGTTGTAGATAATCCACAGGAACGGAAATTGGACCTGATGCAGTGGGGGCTTTTACCAATTTGGGTTAAGGACAAAAAAGACAGCTTCCGCCTGATCAACGTCCGTTCGGAAACCATCCTTGAAAAGACCTCCTTCCGGCGGCTTATGCAAAAAGGACAACGCTGTTTGATCATGGCTGACGGGTTCTATGAGTGGCAAGCCTCCAACCAGGCCAAAGGGCCAAAAACGCCCTTCTATTTCCACCTGAAAAATAATAAGCCTTTTGCTTTTGCCGGTTTGTGGGATATCAGCAGTTTACCGGACGGGCAAACAGCCAAAACCTGCGCCATCATCACATGCGCGCCCAACAACCTGGTTAGTACGGTCCACAACCGTATGCCGGTCATCCTGAACGCGGAGACAGGCTGGGAATGGCTAAACAACCAACCCGCCCCCCAACTGCTTGCCCTCCTGAAGCCTTTCCCGGAAAGCGAAATGGAGGCCTATCCGGTCAGTCCGCTGGTTAATAATCCCACCAGCGACCTGCCCGAATGCATCCTACCTGCTAAAAATTAAACCGTTGGAGCGCGCCCCTGTAAAGTAGCCCTTGTTATCTATTTCTGTACGGTCTTACAGCGCTTATAGATGCATAAAAAGAAGTATCGTCAGCAACGTACCTGTCATACCAATAGCAGCACCGGATATTAATTCCTTGAATGTATGCCGGCCCATGGCAATCCTTGCCCAAAAAACCGGAATCAATAGCAGGATGACATACCAGGTTTTTATACCGAAAAAATAAATCAGAGCCACACACGGGCCTGCCACACCGCAGGCATGACCGCTGGCTTTAAATTTAATCAAGCTATTGATTAGGGCAAGCAGCCCTCCCGATACCAGATAAGAAACAAACAATAATTGGATTCCCTGTGGTGCGTGGAACAACAAACCCGCAATGGTACCCAGGACATAACCCGCGATACACATCACAAAAGCCAATTTCCTTTCGCCTTTCCTTCCCTGGGTCTTATAGGCAGGAAGTATATGCTCCAAAAGATATGCTGAAATCGGCAGAATTGTCAGGAACATAATGGAAATGCCATACCATAGAACGCCGCCAAACACACTCCTGTCATGCAGATAAATCGCGGTTAGCACAAACAACGAGATTATAGGAGCCACACTGATTACACTAATAAACTTGCAAACTTTGTTTTTCATACAACATCTCTTTAACACAACCATTCTTAGAAAATTTACGTCCTGGCCTCGCCTCATACATGCTTCCAGTTCCGGTCGTGAGCGCAACCGTTTATTATACGACTTTAAATATAAATACCCCCGCTAATCCCCCCTGCGGCAGCACGTGTGAGTGGGTTGCGGATATAGAATACTTGTTCTATAATAAAGATATGAACATTTCACTGCAAGAAATTACCCTAAATCAACTCGTTGTCCTGGCGTTTCCACGCTACCGGGTACGGGATATCTTTGCCCTCATGGCCGATTCGGCTCAGCGCAGTCCAATACGTGTGATAGACGGCGGCAACCTTTTCAATGTCCTCACCCTCAATCGTGCCATCCGGCGCAAAAACAACCGCGTGGAGGAAGTACTGGGGCGGATTTATATTTCACGTGCGTTCACATGCTTCCAAATGGAAGCCATGCTGCACAACCTGAGCGATTACCGCTGCCCCATCTTTATACTGGATCTGCTATACACTTTCTACGATGAAAGCGTGGATGACGGGCAAAGCCGGCGCCTGATGACCGATGCCATCCGCCATCTTACGCAGGCCAGCGCGAGCTCCCCTGTGCTGGTATGCATCTTTCCGCCCGCCAAAGCGGATAAGCGTCCTTTTCTGATGCAGATGCTCCTGGAAGCCGCCAATTCCGTGTGGCAGCCGGAAGCCCGGCCGGCCGCGCCGCAGCAGCCGGGGTTGTGGGAGTAAAGCATGGGCCGCACCATTCCTTCCGCAAACCAATACCTGATCCAGGAACAGGAATCGTTCAGCCGTTTCCGCCGGGCGCTGCGGCGCAGCGACCAGTTGGCATTGGACGAATTATTCGCCGCCGCCCGCAAACACGCTGCCGCACTTTCATACGCCTCGCATGCCCTGCCTTTCGAGGTAGCCCTGCTCTCCATGCTGCTCGAGGAGCATAAGGAAGTCATACGCCTTCGCCAGCTGATCGAGGCCCAGTCCCATCAGGAAAATGGCTGAGTTTTCCGGTTGGCTGTTGGATCTTTATGAGGATCCGCAGGCGGGTGTCGTGCTCTGGTTCATCACGAAAGAGACAAATCGGGTCAGGCTGCGCCAGGTCTTTCCGGTGACCTTTTACATCGGCGGTGAGGAAAAGGAACTAAAGCGGGCAGGCGTATTTCTCCAATCGCACTTCCCTTCGGCCAGGATATTCTTCACCAACCGCAAAGACCTCTACAGCCAAAGTCAAATTCCCGTTTTAGCGGTGGAAACGCAGCCCATCCACATCACTGCGCTGGTGCGGCGCGTTGCAAAGCAGTTCCCCAGGCTGGATTACTACGACGCGGACATTCCCATCGCGATCCGCTACGCTTCCCACTTCAAGACTTTCCCGCTGGCGCTTTGCCGTGTCACCCATGAGGAAGACCAACTCCAGGCACTGGAAGTGCTGGATTCTCCCTGGGAACTCGACCCGCCCCCGCCCCCGCTGCGCACCCTGCAAATTGACCTGGATTGCGATCCGCGCTACGGGAAGCCGGAATTGCTGACCATTCGCTTCAACGACAAGGAACACCGCATTCCCATTCAATATGAAAGATCATCGCTCATTCGTCTGAATTCCATTCTGACCAATTTTGACCCGGACCTGCTGTTGACCAACAGCGGCGATATCTGGCTGCTGCCCTACTTGCTCGATATGTCCAAGCGCACCGGTATCGCGCTCAACCTCAACCGCGACCCCAATCGCCCGGTGATGATTAAGAAAGAGGGTTCCTACTTCTCCTATGGCCGCATCGTTTACCGTAGCCAGCAAACACTGCTTTTCGGCCGCTGCCACATCGACAGCCGCAACTCCATGTTGTGGCAGGATTACGACCTGGCCAGCGCGCTGGAGATGGCGCGGGTGACGCGCCTGCCCATTCAGACCGCCGCGCGCTGTTCGCCCGGTACCGGCATCAACATGATGGAGGTCATCACCGCCCTCAGGCAGGGCGTGCTGGTGCCCTGGCAGAAGACCCATGGCGAGGAAGTGAAAAACGCTTACCAACTGCTGCGCAACGACCAGGGCGGCCTGGTCTACCAACCCATCGAAGGCATCCACGAAAACGTGGGGATGATCGACTTCATTTCGCTTTACCCCAGCATCATGACCTACTGCAACATCTCTCCGGAGCTGCCCGTTCCAAAGGATTTGGGAGTCTCTCCCTTCCCGCCCGGACTGATACCCGTTACTTTGAGACCCTTGTTGGAAAAAAGGGTGGCGATGAAACAGCACCTGCTTTCCCTGCCGCCCGACGACCCGCAAAAGCCCTATTATCAGGCCAGGACTTCTTCACTGAAGATGCTGTTGGTATGCTGTTTCGGTTACATGGGTTACAAAGCCGCCAAGTTCGGCCGCATTGAATCGCACGAAGCCATTTCGGCGCTGGGGCGCGAAGCGCTGCTGCGCGCCAAGGAAGCCGCGGAAGACATGGGCTTCACTGTGCTGCACCTGTACGTAGACGGCATCTGGGTAGAAAAAGAGGGCTGCAGCCAGCCGGATGATTTTCTGCCCCTGCTGAACGAAATCGTCGACCAGACCTCGCTGCCCATCGCCCTGGACTGCATCTACCGCTGGGTAGCTTTCCTGCCCTCCAAACAGGACAGCCACATGACCGTCCCCAACCGCTATTTTGGAACCAAGCAGGACGGCAGCAGCACCGTGCGGGGCATTGAGATACGCAAGCACGACACACCCGCCTATATCACGCGCATGCAGGAGGATTTGCTGGGCATCTTTGAAACCGCCGCCAACGTGCGGGAATTACACAACCTACTGCCGCGTGCCCTATCCCTGGTATTGGAGCGGTACAAGAACCTCAGGGCCGGCAGAGTGCGGACGGCAGACCTGGTGGTGCACAAACGCATGAGCAAGGAATTGAGCGCCTACCGGGTGCGTTCAGTGGCAGCCATTGCCGCGCAACAGTTGGAAGATATCGGCCAGCCAATTCGCCTGGGCCAGAGAATCCCGTTGATATACACACTGGGGAAACCGGGTGTAAGCGCCTGGCACGAACATATCCCGCTTGACCCCCGCAGCGTTAATTATGCGTATTACTGCGAACTACTCACCCGCGCGGCCGGCGCCATCACACAGCCCCTGCAAATGGATGAGGAAGCTTTGAACATGTATCTCATCAGCGATGGAATCAACTTTGCAAGCGAAAGTCTATTTCCTTTACATTGAATTCTCATCTGGAACTTCACTCTTATTTAAATCTGATATTCGTGCTGTATAATAGGGTTGTCTTCGGGGATGCCAGGCTTCGACGGGAGAGGCTGAACCCGGACGGCGAGCCGAGAGGTACCGACCTCGTAAAATCAGTACAAAACACAAGTGCCAAAAGCACAAACTATGCTGCTCTTCCTTTAGCTGCATAAGCTAGGAATCAGCGAATGGTCATTGCGACCACGTCTACCTGAACCGAACTCCGACCGGTCATAGGATAGGCGCCACAAAGTTGGAGTGCTGTGCATAAGGCCGCGCAATGCACAAAAGAGGACTTTCGGGTCCAAGCGGCTGGCTGCTGAAATTGGCTGAGGGTCCCCCATCCAGCAGTGAAAATAAAGATCCGCTACGCTCGTAGAAGTTCGAGGCTCTATTCTTTCGGACGCGGGTTCGATTCCCGCCATCTCCACTTGATGGACATTACACGAGCACTTTTTATTTCAAAGATAGCTTTGCGGTAATAGTGTGATTGTAGTGTCAACCAAAAACAGCAGTCAAGTTCTAAAGGCTTGGTTGCTGTTTTCATTGTAATTTTTTTTAGGTATCGCTTTTTTGTATGATACCAGTGGCTATGAACGGGAGGATAGATAAGATACGAAATGTCAAAATTCCACTTTGTAAAACTTAACAAACCGTTGAGAGTCATTATTGCGGTAATCGTGCTGTTAATTGTTCAAGAATTCGCCGGCAAAGCCGGAGGGGCGATTGCTGATGCATTCTCTTATCAGAAAATTGACCCGGACAATGCTTTTGCGTGGCAATCTGTTCATCATATAGTCCTGCTGATCATCGGAGTGGCTGTTATTGCGGTATTAAGCAGGCTGTTGAAAGATAATTTCGGCTTCCAGCTCGGAGACCGAAAGAAGGGGGTGCACTATTTTGCCATATTCACCGCCGTTCTAGCGATAATATCGCTTGCATTCCATTTACGTCTATATACCAGCGGTCAGTCTCTAACCTATGATTTCGCATTAAATAAAAGAAATGTTCTCGGAACGCTAGGTTTTCAATTACTTTTGAGCGGGCCCGCTGAAGAAATATTGTTTCGCGCATTGCCTGTCACTGTGCTAATCCATGTGATTGGGAAAAGCGTGGACTTAAAGTGGAATATTTCATTGGAGGTCATCGTAGCTTCACTCTTGTTCGCATTCGCACATATTAAATTGTCTCTGTCCCCTTTCGACATAGATGCAAATATTTCTCAACTTTTTTATGCTTTTGCGATAGGCACAGTGCAGGGTATGGTCTATCAAGAGAGCCGCAGCATCATATATCCAGTTTTAATGCACAGCCTCAGCAATGTTTTGATGGTTGGGATGGGATATTTATTCGCTGTGTTCATATAGACAATAGTTTCTTTTATTCAGGAAGGAATATAAAGCGTATATCCTGCTGTTCTTTATTGGGTGCCCGATATTTATTCTATTTGCATACGAAAAAGACCAGGAAAAAGAATAAATAATATTTTTGACACTCGTGACCTAAGTATAAAAAAGAACCCGTGAAATAATTTCGCGGGTTCTTATAATTCGCTTTTTCAGATTTGTGGACAGACACCCGGGCTGACGGAATTGAAGAAACCGGAGAACAGGTTGCACCATTGGTCAGATACTTCAATCACAACCATTGGGATAACGCAGAAGATAATGATAAACGCAATAGCGATCATCAGGATGATTGCCCATTTTGGATATCTGTCGAGGAATTTCACCGTGTCCTTTTCTTCATCGACAAATTCCTCTATGTCCTCAATTGGGTTATCCGTCATTGGATCAACGTCATTCCGTTTTTCTCGTTTAATTCTCAGTTTCTCTTGTACTTCTGCGTTTGCGGTGGGCTCAGTCTCTTTAGGCTTTTCGGTTTTCAATACGACTTCAAAAGTGCTGTCTTCCCCCATGGTAACCAGATCGCCATGTTTCAACTTCTGAGCTTTCTTTAAAGCTTTTCCATTCACGGTTGTACCATTGGTCGATTTCAAATCTTCAATCAGCCAATTCTGCTTATCAGGATAAATTCGCAGATGATGCCGGGAAATTTTCACATCCTCAATAACCACAGAGTTTTCCGGGTCGCGTCCGATAGTGACTTCATCACCGGAAAGAAGGACTTCTTTTCCGGGTTGTGATCCTGTTTGGAAAATCAATTTTTCATCCATAAAACTCTCCTGTGTCATTATTTTTATTCCAAGGGACAAAAAAAGTCAAGTCATCGAAATGACTTGACATTCTTTTGAAACAAAACTCCCCGCCATGTCGTGTGCGACTAAGTTTTGAACCTGCAAGAGCAGGACGGGCACTGCCTCGTAAGCTCCGCCTTGGCTTGCGCCTATCGCGTTGCACCCGAAAAATCAGAGCCCATTTTTTAAAGTGTTGGCTCAAAACGATGACAGCCGCATCACGGGCACAGCAGGGTATCCATCTTATACCATATTTCAAAGCAAGTGCCTAGACCACCTCGCCCAACCTTGACACCCATCTCTCCTGTTTATATACTGGTGTCATGAAATCAGCCACATTGCGCACCTTCTTCGCCTGCAATATTTCAGATTCCAATTTATCCCTAATTAATAAATTACTTTCTGAATTAAAATCCTCAACACCCAATGCGGTGAAATGGGTTGATCCAAAGAACCTGCACCTTACGATTAAATTCATCGGCGAATTCAGGCAAGCCGACATTGAAAACATTAAGCCTTTACTGAGCAATGCTTTATCCGATTTCTCTTCCTTCCCTGTCACAATCCAAACCTTAGGTGCATTCCCTTCCTTTGGGAAACCTCAAGTCATCTGGTTGGGGTTGGACGGAAACCATGCTTTATTTAGATTGGTAGAAATCGTGGAAAAGCAATGCGCGGTTATAAATTATCCAACCGAGAGCAGGCCATTTGCCGCTCATATTACAATCGGCAGGTTGAGGCAATCCGCCTCACCAACTGAAAGAGGAATAATCGGGGATGTTTTACGTACGCATCATTCTGTCACCATTGGAGCACAGCCCATTGAAGCCCTTCATTTTTATAAAAGTGAACTAACCCCGAGCGATCCCATTTATCAAACCCTGTTTACAATCCCTTTTACCTCACGATAGGTATCTATGTTAAAATTGGTTCGAAGTAATAATTATTGAGGTGAATGCTGAACGAAAAAAACACATTAGAAATCGCGCGTGATCTGGTAAACGCGCTTGAAGACAAAAAAGCCGAGGATATTGTTCTTATCGATCTTCAGGGGGTTGCGATTTTTACCGACTACTTTGTAATTTGCTCAGGTACAAGCGACAGAATGTTAAGAAGCCTGGTCAGGGCGGCTAATGACGCCATGTCCAAGGATTATGATCTGAAAGGTAAAATTGTTGGTTCTTCCACCAACGGCTGGATTGCTGTCGATTTTGCAGATATTGTCTTGCATGTATTTTCACCCCAGCAGCGTGAATTTTACCAACTCGAAGACCTGTGGTCCAGCGGCAAAACGCTGCTGCGGGTGAAATAACTTACGCTTCCAATTCGGCTAAAGCCTGCAGCACTTCTGCACTGTGCACAGCAGGTTTTACCCCTTCGAACACTTTCGCGATATTGCCCGTTTTATCAATCAGGAACGTGGTGCGGAATACGCCGTCGTATTCGCGTCCCATGAATTTCTTGCGTCCCCACACGCCATACGCTTCGCAAATCCTATGGTCTTCATCCACCAGCAGCGTGAATGGTAATTGGTGTTTGCTGGCGAATTTCGCGTGCGACTTTTCAGAATCCGGACTGACACCGAGGATTACCGCTCCTGCTTCTTTATATTGGCTGTAATCGTCCCTAAAGCTGCACGCTTCAGTTGTGCAACCAGGCGTATCATCCTTGGGGTAGAAATATAAAACCACTGGTTTTCCTTTGAAATCCGCTAAACTGACAGTATTTCCTTTTTCGTCTACCAATGAAAAATCCGGTGCTTTTGTTTTTTCTTTGAGAATCATAGTGTGCCTCCTTTTTTCTAGGCTTACTATATCCTGAATCAGCCTTTATCCTTGTATGCGTTTTATTAATGGTTCCAGAGGCCGACAAACATTATCAAAGCCGAAACAGCCGGCAGTATTCGTACTATCAGCAGCGCCCAATCCCAATTGGGTTCCTGCTTCTTTATGCTGCGGAGTACCAGCCAAGCGGATAATAAGCCCGTGGGGAATATTATCAACTTCGCCCAAAGAGGAAGTAATTCCTGATCCAGAAACACGGTGATGCTCCCCAGCAGCAGCAAAGTCGTTGTGACAGAAAGTCCATTTAACGCATCCAAACGCTCCAGCATACTTCCCGCGGGAATTCTCTTCGAAATACGCTGTATTTCAAGATTGTTGCAAACCTTCCACGCAATCAATTGCAGGAAAAGTGGGAAGGCTATCATAATCAAGCTGATTTTTAAATAATCACGGGTAAAGCTGAAGAATAATGAGGGCAGTAGGAAAGCAGTCACAAATCCATAAAATAGTTCCTGGAAACCGCTTAATAATTCTCTGGTTTTATCAATGAGAAAGAGCAGATCACTTAAATAGATCAGAGCGATGATTATCAACGTCAGACGGTTTATGCCATCTTCACCGATCATTTGCGTTAATGGAACAAAACTCATTGCGATAAACAAAATCGCGAATATCCACAGAAACCTCTCCAGCAAATCTCTGAATTGCGCCGGGGATAAGCGGCCAAAACCTCCATCCAATGGAACAGTTGACAGCGTATTCGTGAAGATAGCGCTCAGGCTGTAAATACCCGCTTTATAGAACACGAACCACAAGACGACCTGAATAAAATTTCTCCAATATACCTGATATCCATAATGATACGTAAATGCCATCCCCAATAGGATGAACACAATCCCGTTTAACAACTCTCCCCAGTCCATAGATTGGAGGAAATAAGGAAACAGTTTTTGCAGTGTTTTAATCATTTAAGAATTCTCAATTTGTTCAAGGTCTGTTTTTATTATAAAATCTTGGTATGCAATCATCCAGAAAGCAAACACCCTTCTTTTATTTTATCCTTACCGGAATTTTAACTCTTGTTCAGATAATTCTGTTCAGCCAGGCCGGCAGCTACGGGCAAATTATATTATTGATAGCGTTTACCGTTTTAATCAGCTCAATCATTTTTTATATCCTATTCTTTTATATTCAACCGAAAGCCTCTTTTCTTCAAAGCAGTTTTCATTGGTTCCAAGTTTTAAAAACGATATTCCTGCACAACAATTCCTTGTTGTCAATTAAAGAAGGCCAAATCGATCAGGATTATTTCCTGTTGAATACCAAACCGCGCGATGCCTGCGTGTATATCCATCCTGATTCTGCCGCTTCAATAGTCAACTCCAGGGGTGATTTCCGGGTCGTAAGTTCCGGATTCCATGAATTGCGGTTTGGCGAAAGCATCACCACCAGTTTCCCTTTAAGAATGCAAACAATAAGTTGTGGCCCACAAGAGGGAGAAAATCCTTTCTCCAAGCGGAAATCCGGTGAGAATTACACCAGCTTTCACGCCCGGCATTTACGCGCGCAGATGGTGCATTCGGTTACGGCCGATCACCAGGAAGTGTTTCCTGGTTTTACTATCCAATACTGCTTATGTAAAAATGGGGAATTTATATCTGAGACACTGTTGGATATCGCAAAATTACTATCGCAAAACAATATGAGCGGTCCGGCTTCCCCGGCAATCAATGCCATCATAACCAAACAAATTTGCGCATATTGGTCAGCACGAATGCAGAAAGCACCCCTGGCAGCCTTCTTATCCGGTGCAAGCGGGAACAGCTTCCAAAACGTTCTCCTCGATATAAACATGTATTTAAATCCTGCTCATTCCGAAATAAAGCCATCCTCAACTGCCCAGTTGGATAACAAGCCTTTGGCTGAAATCGCTCATTTGAAAATTCCGTTCATTCGGGTCTACCTGGCAAATGTCTGGTACCTAAACATGACCTATTCTTCACAGGAAGTCATGGAAAGGACCATATGAGTATCAAAAAAGAAATCTTGAAGGTTGAACCGCAGTCCGGATATTTACGTCTGGCTTTATGGCTGCTTTTGTTATTTATTTTTTGGTCGCTGCTGGCATATATCTCATCCACTGCAAATCCCCTGCCAACCCTCCCCAGCTTATGGCCTTCTTCAACCAGCGGCACAACCAGCCTGGGTTCTGATTTATGGCAGGAAATGCTTGGGAATTATTTTTCCGTTTTTACTTTACTCAATCTAGCGCTCGTGCTTCTCATCTCCTGGACAGTTTTCCTCCTTGCGTCATTCATGTTAAGTCGTGCACTTGGTCTTGCTGAAATCAAGGCAGCTCAACACTATCTACGCAGTTGTCTCTTTTCCCTTCAGGATTATCCCCTTATTTCAACCCTCGATCCTAATTATCAAAAATCGGATGCCTGGAAAATTCTCACGGGGATAGGTGGCCCATGTTATTTATTGCTTGAACCGGATAACGCGATATTGATCAATCGCATTGATGGCTATACGCAATTCGTATCGCCATCTGCAGATGCAGACAATATTGTATTTTTCCATCATGGTGAGAAAGCCATTACCATTCTTCCGGTAAGCCCCCTTGCATTCACCCTGCATTTACAAAGCATGGATAAAGCCGGCCGGCCTGTCCATTGGCGCAACCTACGCCTTACATGTAATCTGATGGCTCCAACGGATAATGCCGCCTCTGGCGAAACTTCCTCGGATTATGCGTTAATTGCATCCTTCGGTCATGAAAATCAAAATTGGGAAGACCGTTTTAAAGAAATATTGGACCTCGAAATTCTGTCCTTTCTGCAAAATTTTTCTATTGCCGATTTACGCCGAGCATTCAAGATGGAAAAACCAGCCTCAGCGCAGGCAAACCTTTCCAAGCCACTCATCCGCCGAACCCATCAAACAGCACACCATCGCCGGTTGTACCCTATACCTGGAAGTTTCTTCCAGTGGAAAAATCAGGGTGGCTTCCTGCGCCGCCGCAGGCGCTCGCTTCTCCCTGAATTATGCAGCTCACCGGTTTCAGAAAATAAACCTGAACCTTCAGCCAAGGATTTTAAATCCGAATTAGGTGATTACCTTTCCCGGATTTTTAAAAACATTTACAATATTTCCGTCAAGGTGAATATAGAAAACATAGGAGAAATACAATTTGATGGTGAAAATTAATTACCAAAAAGCGGTTAAATCGGCACTTGACCAGAACGGTCCTGTCGTTGCATTGGAATCAACCGTGATCACCCACGGGCTGCCCTATCCGCAGAACCGTGACACAGCTCTCGGCATGGAAGCGGAAGTCTCCAAAACCGGTGCGGTACCGGCTACTATCTGTCTGACGCAAGGAGAGATTCAAGTCGGTCTGGAACCTGAACAGATGGAATACATTTCTACAACTAAAAACCCGGTTAAGGTCAGCCGCCGGGATATTGCCGCGGCGATAGTCGCCAAGCGCGATGGCGGTACAACAGTGAGCGGTACAATGGAAATTGCGTACAAAGCCGGTTTACGCGTGTTCGCCACCGGCGGCATCGGCGGTGTGCATCGCGGCAATTTGATGGACGTTTCCGCGGATTTACCCACACTGGCACAAATTCCCATGATCGTGGTTTGCTCCGGCGCCAAAGCCATCCTGGACCTGCCAGCTACCCGTGAAGTGTTGGAAACCTACGGCATTCCCGTGATAGGCTATCAGACAGACGACCTGCCTGCCTTCTATTCAACCAGCAGCGGCCTACCGGCTGATTACAACGCCAAGACGGCTGCCGAAGTCGCTCAAATCGCCCTGACCCAATGGGAATTCGGTTTGAAAGCCACCATCCTGGTTACCGTCCCGCCGCCGGCTGAATTGGCTATTCCTGCGGAAGAGATTGAAGGGGTTATCCTGGATGCTGTCAAAGAAGCCGAAGATAAGGGCATCAAGGGTTCGAAAATCACGCCGTTCTTATTGGCAAAGGTTAGTGAGAAAAGTCATTCGCGCAGTCTGACCACCAACGTGGCATTGTTGAAAAACAACGCGTACATTGCAGGTCTGATTGCCGTAGAATTATCCAAGATCAACGGAAAATAGTCGATCGACGCGTAGCTGTTGGCACCAACGTAGGTGTTGGGGACTTCGTTGGTGTCATAGTGCGCGTGGGTGCGCTTGTGGCGGTTGGTTCAGCCGTTTGACTCGGCGCCGGTGTTGCTGTCGAGGTGGCGGTCGGGATCGCCGTCCCGGGTACGGTTGGAGTAACCGTCGAGCTGGGTGCCGGGGTCAATGTTAATGTTGCCGTCAGCGTTGGCGTCATGGTCGGCGTGGGGGCTTCACCCGTAATTTCAAACGTACCGGATGACTTCCATTGTTCGCCAATAAACATCTGCACCTCGTAATTTCCGGCCAGCCAATTTTCAGCCGGTAGCGTGCAATCTGAATAGCCATATCCGCCTGAAGCACCATTCCATGGTTTGGTCTCATAGTATATCAACTCGCCGTCGCGGTACCACATCGCCGTCCACTGTGTTCCAACCGACATACTGTCATACGAGAAAGAAGCATAAATCGTCTCAATCGGGTTCTCAAACGTATCAGCCGGATCAATAGGCAGATAATCCTCAGTTAAACTTCGGGCAAAGGAAAGCGTGCTGAAGACTGCGTTGGGATTGGGGGTAACCTGGGATGTAAACTCCTGTGCAATGATCAAGGGCATTTCAGGCGTTACCGTAAATTCCAAGGTTGGCGTGACAGTAGGTGTCTGCGTACTGGTTGGGGTTTGCGTGACCGTCGGTGTTTGGGTGATGGTCGGCGTCAACGTTGCGGTCGGGGATGGTTCGAAAATCTTATAAGTAACCGGTTCGGCATATCCATTGATCAAAAATGCGACCACAACCACCAGGATGGCGAAAAAGATCAACTGCCAGCCGCGTCCGAGCAAGGCACGCTTTTTTAGAAAAAAACGCAGGCGGCCGGCTTCACGGAAAATGCGTACGGCCATCACGACCAATACACCTGCGGCTGCCAGCAGCATGAAAAATATCGTTCTTACTGTTGTTTCAATATCGAGATTCATCTTCCCTTTACCACTATTCAGACAGCTCGTTCTGAATTTGCTTCCTGCGAATACTGCGCGTGACCGCCAATATTCGCGGTAAAACGTTCTGAACTATTTTATATTTAAATCGACTGGCTGGGTAGTCAAATGCGCCTTTAGTTTGAACCACTTTTCCACCCAGACCTTCCTTAAATTTATAGACGCCCCACATACGGTCGGCCTCGCTAAAATCATCCGGAGCCCCCCACAGGTCGTAAGTATCGCAACCCTTTTGTTTGCTGAGCTTAATAGCTTCCCACTGGAGCAGATAATTTGGCATCATTTCCCGATGCAAATCACGCGACATACCATAAATATACCAGGATCGGCTGCTGAAATGGAACAGGAATAATCCTCCAACCGCTTGTCCTTCAACTTCAGCCAGAAGCGGTGTGGCCATTCCTGCATCCATGAACGTCCGCCATACATCCATGTAATACCCCTTAGGACGGATAATAAAACCGTCGCGCAGGGCTGTTTCTGCATACATGGCGTAAATCATCTCGAGGTCATCTATTCCGGCTTGTCTGACTTGTACACCCTTGCGCTCGGCCAGGCGAATGTTATAACGGGTTTTTTGCTTCATGTTCGCTAATAAATCTGCTTCAGAGGGCTTTAGGTCAATCCAGAAGGTATTCTTGAATTGAATTTGCTGGTATGAAAGCATCCAACCGCTTTTCTCAATCCGCCGGACCATATTGATTGCGTGCGGATCAGGCATGAAAGATGACGTCCCTTCAAATCCTTTAGCAACGACCAGATCGGGATCCATCTTGATATAAATCGCACCCTGGTCAATTGCATACTGCTGCAAGTCCTGCAATACCTGGACACGCATGGGATTATCCCAATCCAGCAGCGGACCTTTAGGACAATAAAGAATCTTTACCTTTTTTCCGATTATCGGAATGACTTGTTCGCGTGCCAACAACAAAGCCGCGGCAACCACTTCTCCCGCTTCGTTTTGCCAAATTTTATGATCGACAGTCCAACCATGCCGGCTTTTAACTTCTCCCCATTCCCAGGTCTGTAAAAGACTTGGTTGCGGAAACCTTGCGACTATCTGATTCCATTCCTGTTTATTCATTCTTCAATTGGTTCTCTTTAACCGAAAAGCCTGATTTAGCCAATCAAACCGCTTTTTCGGATTTTTATAGCGATCAAATATAACCAGTATAAGGCAGGCCGCAGAACCTTGGCATATACACCGGCAATGCGTTTTACTTCCCCGCCAAACCCGCGTTTGAAACGATACACACCCCACAATCCATCGGAACGTTTCGAAAATTGCGCTTCCAGCGCATCTTCATCCGCATCCGGTACACCCCATAAATCATACTCGCTGCATCCGGCTTTCGCGGCCCAGCGCATGGCCTCATACTGCAATAAATAGGTTGGCATACGGTTGCGTTCCTGGTCATTGGACGCGCCGTAGAAATACCAGGCCCGTTTGCCCTTTTTAAATATCATAATAGCAGCCAACGGTTGGTTTTGATAGGACGCCAGCAAAAGTTCACAGGAACCAGTTGGGTGGAACAATTCATAAACTCGCTGGTAATATGAACCCGGGTGAACGCCGAACTCATCGCGTGCGCCGGTAGTCTGCATTAATTGGTTGAAAACATCCAGGTCATCCGAAATGATGATTTCAACTTCCTTCTTCTCAGCCAGGCGGATGTTATAACGCGTTTTTTGTTTCATGTGCGCCAACCACTCCTCTTCCGGTCCTTCCAAAGAAATGGTTATAGTTCTGCGCGGTTGGATGGAAATATCGCTTAGCGCAAAGCCTGGCAGCGCTGAAGCGATATCTGCGCTATCTTCTTGCCAGGCATCCGGTTCAACGTAAATAACAATCGCATTATGCCGGCGGCATTGTTCGATAATTTCCGGCAGCAGTGCTTTCCAATCGCTTCCCAACGGCCCTTTCGGAATATAGGCAATGGTGAGGCCAAATACCAGCTTGCGCAGCAAAATTTGTGCTCCGGCCTGTTTATTTTCGATATAGAGCGCCTGCCAACCATAGTGGCTCTTGAAAGTGCCCCATGCAGCGGTTTGCAGTATATGCGCGTTGGGATATTGTTTCAGGAATTCATCCCATTGTTCAGGAGTTAGTGATGTCATTAATTTATTTTACTAATATCTTCGAATCGAAGGCTCTTAATTTCAGCTTGCGGGATGATGGTATTCAAGTATCGGATAATTTCTTCTGGTTTTCCCTGATAAGCCAGTTCAACCAATTTAGCGACGATGTCGTCCAATTTCTGGCCTTTAAGTTCGTCCTGTCCTTCTTCCGAATAGATTTCCGGATGGGAAGTGCGTTTGAATTCACGGCCTTCATTCCATAGGTCTTCGCTCAGTTTCTCTCCTTCGCGAATACCCGTGAAGGTGATTTCAATATCCTTACCCGGTTCCAGTCCGGATAAACGGATGAGATCTTCAGCCAGATCAACAATCTTGATTTGATCGCCCATGTTTAATACAAACGTCTCGCCCCCCTTACCCATGCCGGCCGCTTGCAGCACCAAATGGACTGCCTCGGGGATCGTCATAAAGTAACGTTTCATTTTCGGATGCGTTACCGTGACCGGTCCGCCCTGGGCTATTTGCCGCTTGAACAAAGGCACCACGCTGCCGCGGCTTCCCAGTACATTGCCGAAACGCACAACGGAATAGGGTTTTCCCGAACGCTGTGCTGCATCCAGGACAATCATTTCAGCCAGTCGCTTGCTGCCGCCCATCACACTGACCGGGCGAATCGCTTTATCCGTGGAAATCAATACCATGCGTTCCACATCGTACATTTGACAGCAGCGCACCACGTTTTGTGTTCCCAGGACGTTGTTGAGGATGCAATCCTCCACATTATTTTCCATCAACGGTACATGTTTATGAGCGGCCGCGTGGAAAATAACGTTGGGTTTGGTGCGTGAGATTTCCTGCTTCATCCGTTCCAAATCGCGGATATCGGCAATTGCGGCATAAATGGATAGATTCGGGTAGCTCTCTTTTAATTCCAGGTACGTCTCAAAGACACTGTTCTCACCGTGCCCCAACAATACCATCTGCGAGGGTCTCCACCGGGCAATTTGGCGGCATAACTCCGTACCGATTGACCCGCCCGCTCCCGTTACCAGCACAACTTTATCTTTGATGATATCGCCGACGATTTCATCGTCAATTTGAGCCGGTTCCCGCCGCAGCAAGTCGGAGATTTCTACTTCGCGCAGGCGTGTTACGCTAACCTTGCCATCCAGCAATTCATACATACCGGGCATCGTGCGGTAGGGAATGCGTTTCTTCCGGCATACATCGGCAACAGTACGGATAGCATGTCCCGGTGCGCTGGGAATGGCAATAATGACTTCATCTACTCGATTTAAATTAATAACTTTGGACAGGTCCTTTAACCGGCCAATTACAGGAATGCTATGAATTTGTTGGTGGAATTTATCCGGATTGTCGTCCAGAAACCCGATTGGTTTCATATTGATAAAGGGATTTTTCTGCAATTCCTTGGCGACCAATGCACCGGCATCGCCCGCCCCGATGATGAGGGCATTCTTGGTTTTCCGGTTATTTTTTGCATTCCCATTGCGATTCTTCATTTCCGCCAGCATCCGTAAACCATAGCGCGAGCCGCCGATCAGAACAATGGAGATCATCCAGTCGATGATCAAAACCGAGCGCGGAAAAGCGACGAAAAAACGGTTGGAAAACAATATCAGCATGAGGGGAGAAATGATCGCTGAAGCTCCGCTGACCGCTATGACTATTAAACGCAACTCGCGCATACTGGCATAGATCCACATGCGCCGATAAAGGCCGAGAAAATAATACACACTGGGTTTAATTAACAGCGATAATCCCAGCATCCATAATAAAGAAATGTAATAATTACTGAATACTTCAACCAATTCCAACCGCAGAATATAAGCGGACAGAACGGAAAGGACAGTGAGAAACAGGTCTGCGACAAAGAGATGCCGGTTGCGAATGTTGAAAATCACCTTCATGCTACTGTCCGTGGAAACCAAACATGGCACCGAAGGTTCTAACCAGAATCCTTATATCCAAAATAAGATTGCGGTGCATAATGTAATAAAGGTCATATTCCAGCTTGACCGCTGTCTCCTCCACATTTGAAGCATATTGGTAGTTAATTTGCGCCCAGCCCGTTGCGCCGGGTTTCACAAACAGACGTGCCCGGTAAAATGGAACTTCTTTTTGTAGCTTGTCAATCAACTGGGGACGTTCAGCCCGCGGCCCCACCAGGGAGATATCTCCGCGCAGGACATTGATAAACTGTGGTAATTCGTCCAGGTGACTCTTCCGCAGGAACCGGCCGATACGCGTGACGCGTGTATCGTTTTCCACCGCGAAGCGCGCCACGCCATCTTCTTCGGCATCACGGCGCATACTGCGGAATTTGAGTAATTTGAACTCTTCGCCATTCTTTCCAATACGTACTTGTTTAAAAATAATTGGCATTCCATCATCGATTAGGATGATCAAAGCAATGAAAGGAAATAATGGGATAAGAAGGAGCAGTCCGACAATTGAACCTAATATATCCATCAGGCGTTTGAACAATTCGTAACTTCCGGTAGCGTGGGCGCGGTCAACAAACGAGCGCAGCACCCAATCATCCGCAAGCAAGGCAATCGGAACACGGCCAAATAACTCCTCATAGACAACCGGCATGGTGCGCACTTCAATCCCCTGTTCCTCAGCCGATACAATTGCGGAATAAAGAGAAGGCTGCATATCACCAGAGATTGAGAAAATTAAATCGGATATCTGCTCCTTTTTAATAATCTCCAAAATATTTATGCTATTGCCGAGCACCGGAAGGCCGGCAATTTTCATTCCTTCTTTTTTGGGATCGTCATCGATAAAACCAACCACTGAAAAAGGCGTGGGGGTCATATCTTGAATCATTTCAACCAGAATGGATCCGGCTCTGCCGGCGCCAATAATCATGACGCGTTTCAGAAACACGGGGGCGGTGAAAATGCGGATGTATATCAAACGCCAGGCTAACGTCAATATTGCGGCCGCAACGATGAAGCCGGCAACACCGCGGCGAGGCAGGGACTTAGGTTCAGACACAAAGAAGACCAATAAATAAAGTATCGTGCTGATAGCGGCGGTTACTGCCACACCCCGAACAGTGTCTGCCACACGGCTGGATCGCCGAATATCATATAGTTCAATCAGCAAAACCAACCAGATAATTGGCAAAGCATAATACCAGGATGGGGGACGTTCTTTTAAAAATTGCCAGGTGAAATCCATCCACTGGTCTTTCATGGCCCAGAAATAAAGCGCGATAATCAGGCCAACACCCGTGGCGATAATATCGCCTACCAGCAGGATGAATCTACGTTCATTATTTGTAATCCGCCATAAAGGCTTCTGATATAGTCGGTTTTCACCCATAAAAAATGTTCATACCTCTCGTGAAATATCTACAGCGCTATATAGGAAACCCATCCCCCAGGAAAAATGCATCACTGTAATTGCACAAACCATCGCTATGTAGCATAGATTTTTTCTTTTAATCGCCTCAAGCAAACTGAAAGCCAATAATATGGCCAGATATAGTCCAAGAATACATGCCAGTATTATACGAGCAAAATTCGAGAAAACCGACAGAATTGTAAATAGAAGAACGCCAAAAACAAAAAGTGGCGGGATTGCCTGGCGCCAACGTATCGTTTTGGGATAGCGTTTTAGCATTTTCAGCTTCCAAAAGCCGTAGCGCCAATATTGCCGGGCCAATTGTTTCAGGTTTTTGCGGGCGAAGTAACGCGAGTGAATGCGTGGATCCAACCACACTTTACCGCCGTTCAGGTGGATACGCGTATTAAATTCATAATCTTCGTTGGATAACAGGCTCTCGTCAAATCGTCCTACTTTTTCAAATACTGCTTTTGAAAATGCGCCGAACGGAACCGTTTCCACATAGGCCGCTTTCTTCGCAATACGATAGAGAGCATCTCCTGCGCCAAGCGGATGCGAAGCAGCCGCCGCGATTGCTTTCGCGATACAACTTTCATCTCCGGGTGCGATTTCCCACACCCCGCCCACATTCTCCGCCACACCATCCTTCAATAATTGAATGCTGGTAGCCACGTATTCCTTATCGGGAACTGAATGAGCATCCATACGCACCAGATAAGTTCCCTGGGCAGCTTGCGCAGCGGTATTTACTGCCGCAGGTATTGTTCGACGCGGATTGTCCACTACGACTATACGCAGGTCAGAGTGTTCTTGTGCGAACTGCGCGATTTTTTCGCGTGTATCATCCTCAGAGAATGCATCCGCAATTACTACTTCCATTTTTGTACTAGGATAGGTTTGCTCCAGCAAAGCCTGCAGTAATAATTGGATGGTTTCTCCCTCATTGTAACAAGGGATGATTACAGATACTTCAATGAGCGTGTTATTTGTTGGTCGCATCTTCTATGGGTAGTTTTACCATAAAAGTGCTACCTTCGCCTACTTTACTGGAAACTGATATTTCGCCCCCATGCGCTTCCACAACCTGTTTGGAAATAGCCAATCCCAAACCCACCCCTCGGCCCGTACCGCCCTGCCGGGATTTATCGACCTGATAAAATCGTTCAAAGATTCGGGCGCATTCTTCCTCGGAAATACCCGGCCCCGTGTCGGATACCGTCACCATTGCCTGTCTACCTTGCCGGCTAATCGTAACCTGAATTTCCGAACCGGGAGTCGAGTACTTTATGGCATTGTCAATCAGATTGGAAAAAACTTGCCCCAGACGTACGGCATCAGCATGGAGATAGATTTCATCACTAAAAACCGGATTTATTTTTATATCGGCTTTTTCTAATTCGTAGTAGAAACGTTCAATGCTGCTTTGCATCAACCGGTTTAATTCAACATTCTCTTTGGTCATTGACATCGTTCCTGCGTCCAACTTCGCTAGAGTGAGCAAATCATTGACCAACACGTTTAATCGGTTGGTTTCATTTAATATTACGTCAGATGCGTGTTGAATATCCTTTTTGTTATGTACAGTTCCATCATATATTGCCTGGGAGAAACCCTGGATGGATGTCAAAGGAGTTTTAAATTCGTGTGAAACGTTGGCAACAAAATCTCTTTGAGATTGAAGGCTTTTTTCCACTTTTTGGCTCATGTCATTCATGGCTAGCGCTAATTGTTGAACTTCCATTGGCCCTTCAATAGGTACTTTCTCGTATTTTCCAACTGCGATATTCTTTGCTGATTCTGAGATTTTTCGCAGCGGACGGGTGATCCATTCAGCCATTAGCCAACTTAAAACGAACGCTCCAATCAGCGCAAACAACCCTGTACGCAGCAGCGGTTTAACTAATTCATCCTGAAAGAGAGATTGAATGGCCACGTCCGGTCTGCGAGCAGCCACCAGAAGATAATAATCATTATTGATTTGGCTTATCTGATAAAACCAATCCTCTTTTTCCGCATCGCTGAAAACCAAAGCACGATTAGCGCTTCGTTCCGCGGTAGTGGACGGATCGTTGATTTGCGGAATCTGGTCTACACTATAATCCATGGTGTGAAATAACAGCGTTCCTGAACTATCCATAATACCTACCTGTACATCCAATAGTTCAGCTTCTTTAAAGAATAATTGGATTGTCGGATCCCAATCTGCATTAATTACAAAAGATAATCGATCCGTCAGTAAATTGGACACCAGATCCATTCGTAGAAAAATTTGGCGGTAAAGCAGCGGGCTGCGTTGAAAAGCAAAAATAATCCCCGCCGATGCGAAAGTTAGCACGAGGAAAATTATCATCGTGTAGGTTAACCAGAGGCGGGTATTAATCGATGAAGAATGCATCATCAATATACTAGTTTGTATCCATACCCAGTCACAGTTTCAATTTGGACATCAGCCGCCTGGATTTTTCGCCGCAACTGTGCAATATGTACGTCAACTGTACGGGTCTGGCCGGCAAAATCATATCCCCAAGCCAGGTAAAGCAACTGATCACGGGAAAAAACACGGCCCGGTTCTTCAGCCAAAACTCGCAGTAATTCAAATTCTTGCGTGCGCAGTTTGATCAAATCATCCTTGATCTTGACTTCCCGGCGCTTTATATCCAGTGTGATATCTCCTGCATAGATGATTTCTTCCTGGGTTTGCCTTTTAAGCGTTACTCGACGTAATACTGCTTTAATACGTGCGACGAGTTCGCGCGGATTGAAAGGTTTGGTCAGGTAATCGTCTGCGCCTAATTCGAGGCCGACGATTTTATCGATTTCCTCATCCTTGGCTGTCAGCATAATAATCGGGACCTGGTTTTCTTCGGAGCGTATTTTCTTGCATACCTCAAAACCATCCATGCTGGGCAGCATTACATCCAGAACTACCAGGTCCGGCGGATCGGCCATGATAGCGTTATAGGCTTGTTTGCCGTCTTTAAATCCCTTTACCTGGAAACCTTCTTTTTCAAGATATATTCGCACAAATTCGATGATGCTGGCTTCATCATCAACTACATAAATTCGTTCGACAGGCATATATTCTTTCAGCGTTTCACGCTGTTAACGCGATCGCTTCAATTTCCACCAATCCGCCTTTTGGCAGCGCTGCTACCTCAATCGTAGAACGTGCCGGGGGATCGGATTTAAAGAATTCCGCATAAACCGCGTTCATTTTGGCAAAATCACCCATATCCTGCAGGAAAACTGTCGTTTTTACAATAGCTTCCATATCCAGTCCGTTGGACTGTAGAACACTCTGCAAATTCGTGAGGGCTTGTTTTGTTTGCGCTTCAACACCGCCTTCCACTAAACTTCCACTTTGAGGATCTAAACCAAGTTGCCCTGACATAAACACAAAAGATCCGGTTTTAATCGCGGCCGAATAGGGTCCGACGGCTTTGGGAGCGTTCGGTGAACTGATTACATCTTTTTTTCCAAATGTCTGCATTTTAACCTCCGTCATTTTATTATATCCACGCTAATGTCCATACAGCTTCACACGAATGTAAAATTGTCGTAAAAACAGGACTGGTATAATTCATGGATTATAGTTTATTACCATAACAGGATTATTAAAAGGAAAAGGTCAGTTTTATGCTTTTAGAAAGTCTAATCGCCGTAGAAACACGGTTTAAAGAACTCAACAAATCCATCGAAGAAAACATTGACGATTATCAGAAAGTAGCGGAACTCTCCAAAGAGAAGTCCGACCTCGAAGAAATTGTCGAGAAAGCGAATTTCTACCGGCAAACGCTAAAATCCATTGAAGAAGCGGAATCATTGCTGGAATCGGACGATGAAGATATGCGCAATCTGGCTCAGGAGGATTTGGAAAAGCTGAATCCGCTTGCGGTCAAATTGGAAGCAGAATTGAAAAACCTGCTGGTCCCGAAAGATCCTCGCGACAGGCGCAATGTAATCATTGAAATCCGGGCAGGTACAGGCGGCGATGAAGCCGGGTTATTTGCAGCCGATCTGTTCCGCATGTATACCCATTATGCTGAAAACCACCGTTGGACAGTTGAAGTCCTCTCTCAAAATGAAACCGGCATCGGCGGCCTTAAAGAAATCATCTTTATGATCAAAGGCCGCGGCGCTTATTCCCGCTTTAAATACGAGTCCGGTGTGCATCGCGTCCAGCGCATCCCCTCAACAGAATCCTCCGGCCGTATTCACACATCCACGGTCACCGTGGCCGTTTTAGCGGAGGCGGAAGATGTGGATATTCAGGTGCCTGAATCGGATCTTCGTATCGACGTTTATAAATCAGCCGGCGCCGGCGGGCAGAATGTTCAGAAGAATATGACCGCGGTGCGCATCACCCACCTGCCCACCAATATTGTTGTTGCCTGCCAGGACGAACGCTCGCAGCTGCAGAATCGTCAGCGGGCCATGAGCATTCTTCGCGCCCGTCTATATGAGATTGAGGAAGAAAAGCGCCTGGCAGCGGAAAGTGCTTCCCGCCGCTCACAAGTTGGCAGTGGAGAACGTGCCGAGAAAATCCGGACTTACAACTATCCGCAATCCCGTGTAACCGATCACCGCATCAATGTGTCATCCCATAATTTACCCAACGTCATGGAGGGCAACCTGGATGTATTCATTGATGAGTTAGCGATGCAGGATGAAGCGGAGCGATTATCCGAAGCTGAATAATCCACCCGGCTCGCGGAAACTGGGAGATTGGCTGGTTGATGCCCGCCGCGCGTTAAGCGTCCTGCCGGACGAACCCATTTCCAGTTTATATGCTTTAGCTGCGCATACCCTGCAGCAGCCCGCTTATTGGCCGCAAGCGCACCCTGAATACGAGCTCAATTCTGAACAGGTTAAAACGCTTGAGCGCCAACTCCAGCTTCTGTTGGCGGGTGAACCGCTGCCCTACCTGCTTGGAAACCAGGCTTTCTACGGTCTGGATTTTTCCGTCAACAAGAATGTGCTAATCCCACGCCCTGAGACTGAACTACTGGTTGAAACCGCGCTGCGCTGGCTTGCGAAACACCCTCGTGCACGTCTGGCAGCCGACGTTGGCACCGGCAGCGGCTGTATTGCCCTATCGATCGCTAAAAACAACCATCAGGTGAAATTTATAGCCACGGACCTGTCTTTTTTCAGCCTGCAGGTAGCCCACACAAACCGTACCCGCCATGCGTTGGAAAAGCAAGTTGACCTGGTTCAGTGCGATTTATTAGCCAGTCTTTGCGGCCCTTTTGATCTGGTCTGCGCCAACCTGCCTTATATTCCCTCAATAAAAATTGAATCGCTGGATGTTACCCGTCATGAGCCGCTTGCCGCATTGGATGGCGGACCGGACGGCTTACGTTTGATTGAACGCCTATTGGGTCAGTTAAAAGGTCGTATAAATCCAGATGGAGTAATCCTGCTGGAAATGGAATATTCACAAACTGAACCAATTAATCTCTTAATCAACCGCCATTTTCCACAAGCAAGCGTTACAATTATGCCGGATTTAAACCGGCTCCCCAGGCTGGTAATTATTGAAACAGAAAGCAGAAAGGCATGAAAACCAGGATCATCGCACAATCTGACCCAATCGCGGCGGACGCTACGCTGGAAATCATTCGATCCGGAGGTGTTGTGGCCGTACCCACCGACACTGTCTATGGCATCGCCTGTGCAGTGGATAATCCGGATGCCATCAAGCAGTTATACCTGATCAAGGAACGGGACGCGTTGAAAGCAATTCCGGTGCTGGTTGGCACACATCGCCAATCAGAAAATCTGGCGACCGATTTCAGCAAAGCCGCCAATAAACTGGCAGAGCGTTTTTGGCCGGGGGCGCTGACCATCATTGTGGAGAAGAACCCGGTATTACCCGCTGAATTAACCATTTACCCAACAGTTGGACTGCGCATGCCAGACTATGCCTGGTTGTTGGAATTAATGCAAGCATGCGGTCCTTTGGCAGCCACTTCCGCCAATATTTCCGGCGCTCCCAGCCCGGCAACGGCCGAAGAGGTATTGGCGCAGCTGGATGGGCGTGTAGAGTTGGTCATTGACGGCGGCCGTTGTGAGGGCGGTATTCCTTCCACAGTTGTGGATTGCAGCCAATCTCAAATTAATATCCTGCGCGAAGGCGGTATCTCGGCAGAAGATATTCTAAAAACTGTTTCTTTGAACTAATCTTTTTAATCAATTGGAGGGTATCCAACATCATGGCTTATCAGGGAATTATTGAAACATATAGACCACTGCTGAACATCCCGGAAGGAATGCGCGCAATCAGCATGCTCGAAGGCAATACCCCGCTCATTCCGGTTCCCAAAATCGCTGATAGACTTGGCGGCGGCTTCGACCTGCGTGTGAAGTTCGAGGGCTTGAATCCAACTGGGTCATTCAAAGACCGCGGCATGACTGTGGCGGTAAGCGAAGCCGCTCACCGCGGCGCGAAAACCGTCATTTGCGCTTCCACCGGCAACACCGCCGCCTCCGCGGCCGCTTACGCTGCCCGGGCAGGTATGCGCGCCATCGTCATCATCCCGGCCGGCAAGGTCGCGGCCGGCAAACTGGCCGGTGCCATCGCCTACGGCGCCCAGGTTATTCAAATAGACGGTTCGTTTGACGATGCGCTCAGTTTGGTGGTCGCCATTTCCAACAAACACCCTATTGCCCTGGTCAATTCACTCAATCCCTTCCGCCTGGAAGGCCAAAAGAGCGCTGCGTTTGAATTATGCGAAACATTAGGCAGCGCGCCAGATTGGCTGGCCTTGCCCGTCGGCAATGCCGGCAACATCACTGCCTACTGGATGGGTTTTAAGCAGTACCATGAAAAGAAAAACACCGCCCTGCCGCAGATCCTGGGTGTGCAGGCGGCCGGCGCCGCTCCCCTTGTGTTAGGCCATCCCGTTGAACACCCGGAGACAATCGCCACCGCCATTCGCATCGGCAAACCCGCGCGCGGTGAGGAAGCTGTTACGGCTGCCAGCGAATCGCACGGACGCATCATCGCTGCCAGCGATGAAGAAATCCTGGCTGCGCAGAAGTTGTTGGCCAACAGCGGCATCTGGGTAGAACCCGCATCTGCTGCCGGTCTGGCTGGTTTGATTAAAGAAGTTGATAGCGGAGCATTGAACTTATCCGGGAAGAAGGTTGTTATCGTCTGTACCGGCCATGGCTTGAAGGATCCCGATATCATCACCGCCCAATTTACCAAACCGCAGGTAGTCAAATCCGAGTTAGCCGAACTGGAGAAAGTTATCCTCCATGACTGAGCTCAATCCGGTTTGCGTGCGTGTTCCGGCTACAACAGCCAACCTCGGCCCCGGCTTTGACTGTCTGGGACTGGCGTTGGACATTTGGAATGAAGTCCAATTCACGCCGGTGGAAAAAGGTTATAGCGTTGAAATTGAAGGTGAAGGTGCCAAGCAATTAGCCCGAGATCGCGGCAATTTAATTTTTCAAGCAGCCGAGAAATTATTCAACTTGGAAGGTATTCCCTTCCCAACAGGGCTGTCCCTGCGCTGCCGTAACGCAATCCCGATATCTTCCGGGCTGGGTTCAAGCGCCTCCGCCATAGTCACCGGTTTACTGGGTGCCAGGCGCATGTTGAAGAGCAGCATCTCCAATGCCGATCTATTGTCGCTGGCCGCTGATTTTGAAGGCCACGCGGATAACGTGGCCGCCTGCCTTATGGGCGGGCTGGTAGCAGCCGTACGCACAGAAAATGGCTGGCTGGCGGAAAAGATACCCATGCAGCCGCTGCACGCGGTTATAGTGCTGCCTGACATCCAACTCAGTACGCAGCAAGCGCGTGCCGCCCTGCCCGACACAATCAGCCGTACGGATGCAGTTACCAACATTGGCCGTGCGGTGCTGTTGGTCAACGCCCTGCGCGACGGTCACCGTGACCTGTTCCGCACTGCCATGCAGGATTGCCTGCACCAGCCGTACCGTCTGGATTTGATGCCGGGTGCTGCCGACGCCTTACAGGCGGCTTATGACGCAGGTGCTTACGGGGCAGCGCTTTCCGGCGCCGGACCCAGCCTGCTCGCCTTCGCGGATGAGCGCTTCGAAGAAATTGGGAAAACTATGCAGAACGTATTTACCGCTAAAGGGATCGATAGTCGCATTTTCATCACTTATTCGACAAATGTCGGAGCAGCAATTTAATCACGCTGTTTTTAAAACTACTATTCTTTATATAAAAAAAAGCCCATCTTTTTACGAGATGGGCTTCTTCATAACTACGTAATGCTGATTTTATTCTTCCGGTGCCGGAGCAGCTTCCGTTTCAGCTTCTGCTTCCAGATCTTCTTCAGCTACTGGTTCATCAAAACGATGTTCGTTTACTTCGACCATTGCGTTGATGGTATCAATACGCTTATCCGAGAAGCCTGTGCCGGATGGGATCAACTTTCCGATGATCACATTTTCCTTCAAGCCAAACAGCGGATCCTGATCTGCCGCGATGGCTGCGCCTGCCAGTACTTTAATGGTGTGCTGGAAGGAAGAAGCAGATAACCATGAATCGGTGGTCAATGAGGCCTTTGTAACACCTAATAGAACCTCAATGAATCTCGCGGGTTGTCTTCCTTCGGCGCGTAAATTCTCGTTCAGCAGCCGGATTTCCATGCGGTCGACCATATCCATCGGTAAGAACTCCGAATCGCCCGGGCGGATAACCTGGACTTTGCTCATCATCTTGCGGATGATTACTTCAAAGTGTTTGTCGTTAATGTTCTGGCCCTGAGCGCGGTAAACGTTCTGAATTTCGCTCAGCAGGTACAGCTGGCAAGCCTCACGGCCTTTGATGCGCAGGATGGTGTGCGGGTTCAATGAACCTTCGGTCAAAGCCTGACCGGCTTCAACTTTTTCACCATTTTTAACAATCAGGCGCAGCATACCGGGAATATCAAATTCCTCAGTTTCGACCTGATCGTAAGAAACCACTACTTTATCTTTCTTGACTTCGATACGTCCGCCGTGTTGGGCAATGATGGTAGCGTCTTCGTTAGCGGCGATGACTTCGGTTTCTTTCAGCTCCTGTTCATCGGTCACTTTGATTTCCCAACCCTCGGGAATCGCATATTCATCCTGAATGAGTTCACTGTGTTCCACTTTCACACGGTTCAACTCATTGGAAGAATCTGCTGGGATGACCGTGGCCGTGCCGGTAATGGTGCACATGACGGCTTCGCCTTTCGGCATACGGCGAGCTTCAAATAGCTCTTCCACACGGGGCAAACCAGTCGTGATATCGGAACCGGCCGCCACACCACCGGTATGGAAAGTACGCAGGGTCAGCTGCGTGCCAGGCTCACCAATGGATTGCGCCGCGATGGTTCCCACCGCTGTGCCCTTTTCCACCAATTTACCACGACCCAAGTCCATACCGTAGCATTTTTGGCATAGACCATGTTTTAATTCACAAGTCAGGGGAGAACGTACAAATACTTCTTCCACTCCGGCTTCGACAATCTTCGCCAGATCCGCGTTGCTCAGCATTTGGTTGCGCTCAACGATGATCTCGCCTGTCTTCGGGTCAACGATATTATTGCCGGCGATACGACCGTACAATCGGGATTCCAGGGACTGGCCGGCGATATCATCGCCTTTGCGGATCCAAATGCCATCCGTAGTTTCGCAGTCTTCTTCATTAATAATCATGTCCTGGGCAACATCCACCAAACGACGAGTCAGGTAACCGGCGTCTGCTGTACGCAAAGCTGTATCAGCCAGACCTTTACGGGCACCATGGGTCGAGATGAAGTATTCCAAAGCCGTCAACCCTTCGCGGAAATTGGATTGAATCGGCAGGCGGATAATACGCCCTGATGGGTCAGCCATCAAACCACGCATACCAGCTAATTGAGAAATTGGCCCAAAACCACCTTTGGTAGCTCCGGAGTTGGCCATTGTGGACAGGTTACCGGTGGGATCCATGCTCGCGCGTACGGCTTCACCAACTACACGAGTGGTTTCCTGCCAAATATCAATCACGCGTTCATTCATTTCCTGTTCGGTCAATCTGCCGCGGCGGAAGGATTTTTGTACTTCTTCCACTGCCGCATTGGAATCTGCCAGAATGCCTTTCTTTTCTTCAGGAACAGTGATATCTGCCACTGATAATGTTGTGCCCGAAAGCATGGCATATTCAAAGCCGATGTCCTTGATCTTATCGGCCACATCCGTGGTAACTTCCTCACCGCACAAATCGTAAATTTCAGCAATCAAATTCTTGATGCGGCCCTTTTCCAGCATGTCATTGTAGAACTGGATTTCGGGAGGCAGGATATAGTTGAACAGTACTCGGCCAACCGTGGTGTTGATTACACGGGTTTCCGGTTCGGCCATTCGTTTTCCAGCTTCATCAAACCAGGTTTTAACTTGAAGACGTATTTGAGTTGCGACTTTCACCTGATTCAGGCGGAATGCCATATCGACTTCATCAAAAGTTGAATAAGCCGTTTCTTTACCGGTATATTCCTTGCGTGGTTCACGGGTCAGGTAATAAACACCCAGCACCATGTCTTTGGAAGGCGAAATGATCGGTTCACCATCGGCCGGTTTGAGCAAGTTCTTGGATGCCAACATCAGATTGCGAGCTTCCCAAACCGCTTTTTCAGAAAGCGGCACGTGCACGGCCATTTGGTCGCCATCAAAGTCTGCGTTGAAAGCCGTGGTCACCAGGGGGTGAAGCTGGATAGCGCTGCCTTCAATCAGCACGGGTTCAAAAGCCTGAATACCCAGGCGGTGCAGTGTAGGCGCACGGTTCAGCAGAACCGGGCGATCGCCGATTACTTCTTCCAGAACTTCCCAAACTTCGGGGCGGTTGCGTTCCATCAAGCGGCGCGCGCCTTTCACGTTGGCGGCGTAATTCTTCTTGACCAGACCGGCGATAACAAACGGACGGTAGAGTTCCAACGCCATGGTCTTGGGCAGACCGCACTGGTACAGTTTGAGTTTAGGTCCAACCACAATAACGGAACGGCCGGAGTAATCCACACGCTTACCCAACAGGTTGCGGCGGAAACGGCCTTTCTTACCCTTCAGCATATCGCTGAGGGATTTCAGTTCGCGCCGACCGCGGCGTGATAAGGCTTTACCGCGCTGTGAGTTATCAATCAGGGAATCGACAGCTTCCTGCAACATACGCTTTTCATTGCGTACGATTACATCCGGAGCGCCTAATTCCAGCAACCGCTTCAAACGATTGTTGCGGTTGATCACACGCCGGTACAGGTCATTTAGGTCAGAGGTCGCAAAGCGGCCGCCATCCAACTGCACCATCGGGCGCAGGTCGGGAGGAATCACCGGCAACACGGAAAGAATCATCCATTCCGGGCGGTTCTTGGAACGGCGGAAAGCTTCCACTACCTTCAAACGAGTGGTGCTCTTCTTGCGTTTTTGTTTACTCTTGGTCGTCTTTACTTCCAGCCACAAGTCCTGGGCCAATTGGTCCAAATCCAGACGGCTGAGGATATCCACAAACGCTTCCGCGCCCATTTCGGCACGGAAAACCTGCCCATAACGGGATTTCAGGTCACGGTATTGGTTCTCGCTGAGGAATTTAAATGGAGCAAGGTCTTCCAACTCGTCGCGCTGCTGGTCAATCTTGGATTTAACTTCCAAACGGATATCACCTAACTGTTCGCTCAAATTGGCGATATTTAAATCCGCTTCAGCACGCACTTTTTCAATGCCGACGTCCACTTTAGCCATATCGTCCTCGATTTGGCTGCGGACTTCGTTCTCAACCTCTTCCAATTTGCCTTTAACGGCATCTTGAACGACTGACAGCAATTTCGCGTCAATCACCTCACCGGCTTTCAAGATAGTAACTTCTGCCGATTCAAAGACCATGTCCTTGCGGATCGCGGATCCTTCTTTTTCCTGGATCTTCTGTTCCAGAGCCTGGCCTTCTTTGATGATTGGGTCCATCTGCTGACCAATCAGTTCATCGACTTTGCCTTCCAATTCTTTCTTCTGGTCGGCTAGTTCCTGAATTTCTACATCGCGAGCAGCTTGAATTTCTTTGATGCGCGCTTCCAGGTTGCCCATTTCGTCATGATCGGCATCCGCCACTTCATCTTCCAGGCGGTTCAGTACCTTCTGTTTCGCATCCTCGTCAACGAAAGTGACGATATATTGGGCAAAGTACAGTACGCGATCAAGATTTCTGCGGGAAATATTGAGTAGTAAGCCTAAATAAGAGGGTACACGACGCGTGTACCAGATATGCGCTACAGGGGATGCCAGTTCGATGTGTCCCATGCGCTCACGGCGGACGGAAGAACGGGTTACTTCAACGCCGCATTTATCACAGACAATTCCTTTATAACGGGGGTTCTTGTACTTACCACAATAGCATTGGTAATCGCGAGTAGGTCCAAATATAGCTTCACAAAACAGACCATCCTTCTCTGGGCGCAGGCGCCGGTAATTGATTGTTTCAGGTTTGGTCACTTCGCCATACGACCACGATCGGATGGTATCGGGTGATGCGAGACTGATTCGGAGTGCTACTAGGCTTTTAGTTTCCACTAATTTACCTCCTTGGGAAGTCGAGGAAATTTAATTAAATTAATAACTATTAACAATATTCTACCTATATGCAGACAAACTGACATTATATCACAATATTTTTGAATATATTTAATTTTATAAAATTCCCGCCTGATTTTATATCTAATCACAACAAAGTAATTGTAATATATATTTTGTACCTTTGCCTAATTCGCTTTCAACCATCAAATCCCCCTGATGAAAGCGTGCAATCCGATAGACCAGCGATAAACCGGGAGAATTTTTGTCCGCGAAGTGATTTGTTGCCAAATTTTCAATATCAATTTGGGAAATTCCCCGGCCCGCATCTTGGATGCTTATTATCCATTTATTCCCTTCCAACTTCTCTCCTACTAAAACGCTGCCACCCAGATGGGAATTCTGAATCGATTGTTTCAGAAGATGATATAAAGCAGAAATAACCATGACCCTGTCCACCAGAATGACCTGATTTTCCGAAGTCATTTGCTTTCCAAAAGTCACTTGTTTTTGCCTGGCTTCCGCTTGAATTAAAGTCAAGGCTTTTTCAACCAACTCGCCGGGGGTGCATTCCTGGACCTTCAATCCACCTTCTTGAACCATGCGGTTCACATCCAGTAAATCGGTTGTCACCGCGGCAATCTCATCAATGCCATCCTGAATTAATCGCAGGTATTCATTTTGCTTGGGATTTAGCTCACCCACCATACCCAGTAATTTTGAAAAACCCTGCATGTTGATCAGCGATCCGCGGAAATCGTGGTTGATGGTGTCCATCATCAAAGTCAAATAAGATTGTTTGCGATTGAAGACAGTATCATCCTCCAAAAAGAGTATGGCGGCATCAGGAAAAGCCGTCTCATCCAGTTTTTCGCCTGTTATCTGGTAATGCCGGTCATCGATGTCGATTTCCGCCTGGATATTTCTTTCAGGCATTCCCAGCCAGTTAAGGACAGTTACGTTCTGACTGATACTTTCGACCGCGCCGTTAAAGATTTTCTCCGCGATAGGATTGGCATATAGAACTTTTTTATTCTCACCTAACAGAACAACAGGCACGTTGACCATAGCTAGCATTTTTTCAAAAACCACCGCGCTATCTCTTTTTGTGGTTGCCCGGCCAAAGTTAGTGCAAATCAACTCCAGAATATTACCAAACTGAGTTAACTTTTCCAATTCATATGCGGTAAATTCCTTAATCGCTTCAAAGGAAATCCAAAGATAGCCGTCCATCGCATCGGATGTTAAAAATCGAAATGCTCCAATTGCCCTGGGGTATGGCTGTTCCGGCGTGAATTTTATCGAGTGAATTTTGGAAGTATCGTTGATGACCAGTTGATCCTTATCCCGTAATTGATCAATGATTTGTTCATCGAGGTAGGCATATCCCTGTGAAAAGTCTCCTTGAATGGACTTGATCTGCCGCTGAACATTAAAAGGCCCGCGTTGGTGCACTAAAACACGTAAACTGCTGCAACCGGGCATTTTAAATTCCCGAACAGCCACGTCCAGACATTGTTGGAGACTATCCGCGTGAAAAAAGCCATCCAGAATTTTATCTTTCAGTGTCAGCGCTTTGAGTTCTTGATTTTGTCGATTCAGTGAATTGGTTAAATGCTGTAAATAGCCCCTCAATTCGGGATCTTTGACTGTATCGATATCAAACGCACGGTTAGTTTTCTTTGGCACTACCTGCTCACTTTTACTTCATTTTATACCGGGAATTTCGCCTTGCGGTTATATTTATGCCACTCATAATCATAATATGGGGCATTTTTCCTCGTGATTTTCTGCATCCTGACTTGTTCGGTCCAATTTTGCGTTAAAACTGCCGCCTCATGGAAAGCCTGATAGGAAATTTTCATTTTTTCCTGTTTGGAAGACTTTAAATTTCGCAGTGCTGTTTCTATCCATTTGTGTTCAAAGTCGTCACGCCCGGACTGGATCATACGCGAACGGGCATCAAAATCTTTCAGGACTTCACGGTGCAGCAGCTCATGCTGCCACCAAATGGAAGTGGCATCATATTGCCCGCCCGGTTTTGTCCCGATGTTTTCCGGCAATCCCGTTTCTATCCAGATGGGTTTAAACAAACTTAAGCATGGCGCGGAGGTGCCCGTAGCCAGGTGAAGATCCCCCGCTTCGCTCAAACGGCAAACCAATGAAGCCACACTTTGACTAGCCCGCACAGGGCCAAAGCCTTTATGCACACAGACTGTCCATTCCGTCAGGGAACGATCGGTGCCCCAATGGGATTGGCCGGTATGATGCGTACGCAGCATATCCAGCATGGAGAAACTATCGATTTCACCGGCATGATCATTGAGGTACGTATAAGAGCAGCTGCGGCGCTTGGCTGCCTGGCTGAAATTTGAATATATCGTATCGGAATAACAATTAGCGAAATGGAAATCATCCCTGCCCTTGCACCAACCCTTGTCAATGGCTATCCGCACTAAATCGTCAGAAGCCAGGTCCCAATCCGCTCCAATGGTGATTTTGTTGGATATGGTATAGAAATCCTTGACCTTCCTGGCCGCCCACTGCTCTCCGGCCGTTTCCAGCACCCAGGCACTGGTACGATCGGCCATCAGAAAGCTATTGTGGTAGTACAAAGCATGATCGACATTGCAATTTCCGCTCTGTCCGAAATCCCGTAATAAACCAATGATAATGTGCAGGGCCTCTTCAGCGCTCGCGGAGCGTTCCAGTGCCAGGCGCAGGATATCCATTCCTATCAAGCCGGGTTCTTTCCCCGGCTTTAACTTGGTGAATACCGCCTCATTCCCGATCGCCACGCCCTTTTCATTGACACCCATCTCCGCACCCCACATCCAGTAAGGTTTGGAGAGTAAAACACGATACGTATGCGCTGCCTGGGGAATTTCGATATACGTGCACTGAACCTTTTCGCCGGCAGCGTAATCCGCAGCCTCGACTATTTCGAGGTATTGGGCTTCATTGACATCCCGGTCGGAATTCTTGGCAAAGTAAACTTGATGGTCTTTAGTTACATTTCCCAGAGCAACAGCCGTGTCGCACATATTATCCCTTCTTCAGCGCTAATTGATAGATTTCTTCGACAACTTCATCCTTGCTCTTGCAATCCGTGACAATCTCAACAGCGTCTTTCGCAGCCACTAAAGGCGCGACCGCGCGGGAAGAATCAGTCTTATCGCGTTGGATCATATTATCCAGAATTTGCTGGTAGTCTGCATGACCTTTCCGCTGCTTATCTTCGTTATACCGGCGCCGGGCCCTTTCCTCCACAGAAGCAATAAGGAAGACTTTCAAATCCGCATCCGGAAGTACTACCGTGCCGATATCGCGCCCCACCATGACCACACTGCCCCTTTGTCCGAATTGACGCTGCTGCTCGGTCAATACCTTTCTGACCTGTTTATAAGTGGAAATCTGAGAAACATTGTTATTGACGTAATCCTTACGAATTTCCCAGGTAACGTCCTGCCCGTCAACATAAATATCATTGCTGCGGCCATCCGCTGCGCTGGGTTTCATGATTTCAATCTTGATCTTTTCAGTTAAATCCGAGACTGCCTGTTCGTCATTAATATCCAAACCGGCTTCTACGGCAGCCCAGGCAGCCGCCCGGTACATCACACCCGTATCCAGAAACAGATACCCCAAACGATCCGCCAGGCTTAAACCTACGCTGGTTTTTCCGGAGGCCACCGGCCCATCAATTGCTATGCTCTTTGCTGTTGCCAAATTAATTACTCGCTCTCAAAAAGTATTTGTAAATAATGTTTTATTTACCCAAACAAAATTGGTTTCTCGCATCATTTGTCCCTGCCTGAAAATCAACCAGAACCAGAAATCCATATCGGAAAGGTTCTTGCCCGGCTGCCAAATCCACAAGGGATAGCTGGTAGCGTTGAAATCCTGGCCATAATATCCGTCCGCGCTGCCGCTGTTCAGTCCATCACGAGAATCTGTAATCAGAACAGCCAAGCGTTGATCGGTTGTCACTGATTCTAATTCCTCCACCTTGAACTTCTGGGAGATTTCCCATTCAACCGCGCCGTTGGAGGGATTGATTAATCCGACTGACATATCCAAACCGCTGCCAGTTCTGTCCAGATTGGCATTCCAGATAATATCTTCAACCGTCTGCGCGCCTTCAAAATACCCATTCCACAGGATTTCTCCGGCTGGATTGCCGTTCAATCCCAGCGAACGCCAGGAGAAGGCAATTTGGAAAACCAGGACTACCAAAATCAAACCACAGCGCAGCGCCGTCAGGGCCAGCGGGACAGTATCGTTATATGCCATGAACAGTACAACCATGGCAATCATCGCAAAAAGCGAAATTGTAGAAAGCAGGTTGCCCACCAGATCCAGCCCATATTGGATTTGATAGATCAACATTGCCACAGTCAATGAGAGGCTGACCAACAGGCAAACCACGATGAGGGTATAGATCTTTATTTTCATGGAACTGAGATAAGTTTTTAATTGGTCCATCAACGTACTTAAATTAATCGCCGCTATCACCCACAACGGGCTGCTGACCCAAACCAGATCAAGAACTTGATGTCCGGGATTTACGGTGACTAATATCAGGGCCAACAAACTAATCAGGAATAGATAGGGGAAAAGTTTTCGGCCTTCCACGGAATGAGCCGGAAATAAAAGACAGAGAATACCCAGCGGAACATAACTGACCAAAGCAATGGGAAATAACTGCGGACTGCTGCCTAAAGCGTAGGGCTGTCCCCAGTTTGTGAACATGGCAAATATATCATTCAGGCTATCGGATAACGGTATTTGTAGGAGGAACAAGACCAATACCAGTCCGACCAGCACAATCAGTATTGTACGGATATTTTCCCCAATGGATTGCCGGATTGCCAGGAATAATCTCTTTATCGAATTGGTTTCCTTTTGCAGATATAAAACCAATGCGAAGATCAGTCCCAAACCAAGCGGATAAAGGACAGCTCTTCCGGAAAGCATAAAAATTAGGAAGACCAAGACTCCCGAGAAATATTTTCCGCGATGGAATAGGCCCAGGCTGACAAATAAGGTACATAAGGTCAGCAAGCTGCTATTAAGTTGTAAGGAAGCTGCGCTGCCAAACGGATCCAAGGCAAACAGGGCCGATAAAATCAGTGCCGGTTTTTCACCTATCCAATCCTCAAACAGCAGCGGCACCAGGGTTAGCACCGCACCGGCGAATATCAACCAAAAACGCACAACCAGGCGCCCGCTGCCGAACAGGTCCATAAGCGGCAGGGTCAGCAATTGATATAAAAGTGAACCGCGGCTGCTGGAAGCTAATCCATCTCGCGTAAGCCTCAGCAGGATATCGGCTTCAGGCTGGGTAATAGCCAACCGTCCGGCTGCAAACAAACGCAAACCCAGGGCAAGCAGGAAGATTCCCAGGTAAACAAGATGCTTCACCTGCAATTTCGGTAATGTCTGATTATTCTCCATCTAAACTCACTTCCGCCCAGGAATATATGACAGCATCCTGGTTGCTGAATTCTTCCTTCATGTGGTTGGCAAACTTGCTTTCACGAACCTGATAAAGGCTGCGCTCCATGCTGCCGATGAAGACATAGCGGATATCATAATTTGACAGAATTTGTCTGGCTGTCTCCCAATCATCGGTTTCGTACAATGTTTTCATGTCGCTTTCCCGGCTGCCCATTTCCGTTCCGCCGCCGCGCCACTGTAATTCATGCCCCAGCCATCCCAATACCGCCGGATAACCGCTCAGTTTGGATACCCGCCCATAGCTGCTGTAACTGCCGCCGACGGCCTCCGCTACATTTCCGTATGGCAGTGTATCCAGATATTGAATTGCCTGCATATCCAGCGAGTTGGACTGGGCATAATACTGGTTCCCATCCAGCGACCATTCAATATTGCGGAAGGAATTGGTCTTGTCCAGGATAGCGTAGGCAGGATAAACCAGTCCAACACCGACAACCAATACAGCAGCGCTTGTCAATAATCCCTTGCGCCGGCCAGATTTCAGGAAAATCAACCCGCTTACTGCATAGGCCGCAGCCAGCGACCACAACATCCATACCTGAAAATAGAATTTAAAAATGGTATTCATACGCCAGCCAAATTGGTCGCGTAAATAGAAAAATTCCGGGAAGATCGCCAGCAGCGCACCCATCAGGATAACCAGGAAGATAAAACACTCTGAAGAACACTGTGCCGGTTGCTGTGTTTCTCCTTCAACCGATTCTTCCTCAGGTTGATTGAAAAGGAACGTCCAGATAAGGGTGATCGTCAACAGCAGCCCTAATACCAATACCGGTTGGTTGAAGAATTTCTGGATGGCAAGAGTGATCAGTTGGCTGTTGGACTGCGCGTCATACACGCCCAATAGGCTCTGGTTGGCAGAGAGCAATAATTGAATTTCCTCAGCCTTCCCGTTTCCCAAAGCGGATAATAATTGCGGTCCAATTTGAGCCAGCGTAGGAATCATCAACGCCAATACAAGTAACACCAGACAGATGATTAATCCCACCAGAAAAGTATTCAGCCATTTTCGCCAGGGGAAATTCTTATGGACTTTGGAAATCAGCCATGCCAACAATATCGTAACTTGTGGGAAGAACATCACCCAAAAATGTACCGCCCGTGTGTGGAATACCAGGCTGGGCAATAACCCGCCCGCCTGCGAGGACAGGCTGACCAGGAAGGGGAAATAGAGGAAGACGCATGCCACACCGAATGAAACAGCAAAGCTAAAAAACTTTATCCAGCTTGCCCTGCCCCAACCTTCCAGGTTGAAGACAGGAACGACAAAAGCTAAGCAGATTAGTCCGAAGTAAATTGGAAAATCCCAGGTATTCAAGAACAACAGGCTGCCGGTAGTCAGCGCCAGGAACCACAGCATGGGGTTTTTGAAATAGACCAGCAGTTGAGTCTCTTTGCTTCCGTTGGCAACGGAAAAGCGCAGCACATAAAAGGCAGCGTAAAGCGCCAGCAAGACATAGGGCATAGCCAGAACATGCGGATGCAGGTCGGCTAATAGATACGAGAAGAACGGGAACTCATCGATGATCTCGCGGGATTGCCCAGTAATGGTGTAATCCTGCAGCACGCGTGAAGCGCGCCACCACCACGCCCCACCCATGCGGCTGGGTTTCCAATCCAGGGGCGGGCTGGGAGCCTGGGCTAAATCCTGGATGTCCAGCCACTGCCAGAAACCGGAAACAGTACTGCCATCCGCCTGCTCCTGCCAGAAAATGCCGCGGGAATGCAGCATCTCTAAAAATCCTTCGCCATTGCTGACTATTAAAATAAACAAAGGCGCCAACAGCGAGACCAACAGAATTTGCCGCAGTTTTTTTCGGTCAATCACCTGCCGCAAGTCTTGTGCTTTTTGGATCAATAGATTGACCAACAAGCCGGAGGAAGTCGAGGCGGTTAATGCAAAAGTCATGGCAATAGCCAGGTTGAAAGCCGTACCAGAGGTTGTGCCCAGCAGGTGCATCAATGCGGCTACGATCAAATAGCCGAAGTAGTAGTAGGAAATGGCATAACCCGAAAGCCAGGGATCGTTGGGTGGAAAGGTTGGTGATTGATAGATGCCGTTAATAAAAGCCAGTTCCATGGGCTTTTCCGTACCTACAATCTCCGGGTTGGCGCTGCGCACGACAGCCCAAACCAGAAAAGCAACGAAAAAGACCGCTTCCTGAAAAATCAGCACGCGCCAATTTTCTTTTAACCATTTACGGGAATGGTTTACTCCGAACCGTTTAACCATTAAAAATGCCGCAACCGCCAGCAGCAAAAACGCGCAGACCACACCGGCGCGATTATTCGCCAGCAGCCCGCTCAGGTTGCCCAGCCAAAACAGATATCCCCACAACAGCAGTCCAACCACTTTCGCAACCGAAAAGCCTCGGTCAAAGGCGTGTTTGAAAATCGCGGCACACAGCGGAAATGCCAGCCATCCTAAAACTGCAATGAACACGTACCACAGCAAGAAATCAATCATAACTTTCTACTCAATCACCTGATAAATTGCGGTCTGCTGGTAATTGAACACCTTCTTCCAAAGCCGGCCTTCCTGCTCTTCGAACTTCGCAAGTTGACCTTCGGTAAAAAGTGAACGTTCCAGTTGGCCAACCACAATATAACGGATATCATACTGATTAATTATTTCTTCGCAGCGATCCATATTATCGGTTTGGTAAAACTCATTGACATCATTGATACGTTCATATACCCAGTCGCTCGAGTTAATCGCGCGCTGCTGGCGCTGATGCCAGTTCCAGCCAATCACGCCCGGTAGACCTGTATAAATTGTATAGCGATTTCCCCAAAGGTATTCACTCACATTCGCTTCCAAAATGACCGGAGATCCCTGAATATTCTCCTGCATCCAGCGGATACCGGCATAATCCTGCGACAAGTCCATGGTCGTGTCGTTCTCGAAATAGGTGGAGTACTTCATGTAATCCATGCCATCCAGTGTAAGCGGAGTGGCATCGCTGATGCGATCGGTGATCTTATCCGCGCTGGCCAGTACCGGGAAAAGCGCGGTGGAAAAGAGCAGCAGGCCTAGTATTACCTGCCAGATAATACTGTTGTTGGGATGCCATTGCTTTTTAACATGCGGGACCAGTTTGTAAAGGAAGAACGCAGCGCTAAGGGAAAGGAACGTCCAGGCCTGCAGGTAGAACTTAAAGACGGTGTTCATACGCCCGATATCCCCGCGAATGGCGATCAATTCAACCATCAAAGTCAACCCCAGCCCAGCCAGGGTTACCAGAATAACCAGTCGTGTGCTCTCATCGTAATTAGGCCGGAAGAATAATAAAACCAGCAGCAATACCGCCGGCGCAATCACCAGTACCACTTTCACCCCGCTGAACGCCAGCACCAGAACTGCCCCAATGATCAAAACCACCGCCGCGGTGATCCAATTACGCCGCTCATAAAATGGTTTTAGCGCCGAAACAGGTGTAGTAGCCAGCCATTCGTGCATCTCCCGGATGGCAAAACTGTAGATGATAAAAATAAACATGCCCCAATGGATCAGGTAGGAACTGATGGGCGTACGATCTCCTTCCCAAATGTTCACGGCGGAATAGGCCTGCCCGAACCAATACGTGAAGGGATAATAGAACAGATAGGTGGCGCCGATGAAGAGCGCTTCAATCAGGAAAAACCACATTACCCTGCGCAAACCATCATGCAGGTATGGGAAGAATTTTTCCGGCAAAGACGCGTAGCGGAACAGCACATAGCCCAGCACCAGGATGGCTATAAACAGAAAGACGGGATAATCCCAGGTGTTAGTCGGTTTCAGTGTTCCAATGAACAACCCGCCAGCCGCCAGTTGTAAAAATGCGTATCCAATCTTCCGGTCGCTTAGATGATTTTTAAGCAGCGCCTTCAGCCAGCACAGTACCAGGATGGTAATGGGGTAAGCGAACATGTGCGCATGCGGATCACCATAAAGGAATGTGAAATAGAGAAATTCCGTGATGGGTTCGCCCGGTATGGTGCGACTGGGGATCCAATACCAGTCGCCCGGATAATAAGTGAATCCATGCCCGGCTAAATACAGGCGGATGCCTTCAAAGAACCAGGCCAGACGTTCGAACACGCTGCCGGTCGTCAGGGTAATGCCGGCCGTGGCAATCTTTTGAAAGCCCTGAAAGATCATTTGGATGGTTCCCAGGTTGCCCACTATCAACACAAAGAATGCCGAAGTCAGCGCCAGCCCCAACGGACCGCCAAACACGCGCTGCCAGAAAGTTTGGCTTTTTAGCTCACCCTCCCCCGCGGGTTCGTCCAGGCTGGGGAACAGGTTCCATCCAAAGCAAAAAGCTGCCATAGCGGTGAACGAGAAGAAAGTGGGCAGGAGCAGGTTATATGCAATCGAGGGCACAATGCCGAGCAGTTTAACCGGCATAGCCGCCAGCACAAAACCGTAATAATAGTAGTTGATGTACCCCCCCGCGTACCAGGGATCATAAGGCGGGAATGTATCACTTTTCAATATTGCGTTGAAGTAAGAAAAGTCCATGGGCTTTTCGCCGCCCTTGTAAGGATGCCATAAATCCGGGTTCCCCAGGCGGATAAGCAGGAAGTACGCGAAGAATGCCAACGCGGTCAGTTCGATGGTCAGGAAAAGCTTACGGTTCTGTTTAATCTCCGTTAGGATTTCCGCGCGGTTGCGCCAACCCAGCCAAAGATTGTCTAACAACAAACCGGACAGCACTGCCAGGACGGTCCAACGTGTGACTGACACGCCCGCCGAACCCAACCACCAAACGCCCAGCGCCCATATAATCAATCCCGTCAGTTTTAGCAGCGGGAAACCCTTATCAGCCAAACCTTTGAAGATAATACGCCCGCTGGGGTAGAAAATCCAACCCAACAGGGTGATGGTCAAATACCAGACCAGTACGCCCAGGAAGGGATATTTGTTCTGGAGCGCTTCATAATCGAATAACGCAGACCAGGTTCCTTTACTTTGCATGCGCGCGAACTGCTCATCGCTCAACATCAGATCGCCTTTGTACTTCTCGGCATCTTCCGGAGTCATTGACTGGATTTTGTCCAGGTCCACCCGGTAAAGCGTATCCACTGCTGCTTTCAGATCAAAGTCGGCGGTTTTCTTGAAGACCATTACCTTAGGGTGATCATAGACGGTGAAAGCTTCTTCGGCAAACTGCGAGTTGAATTCAATTCCGAAAATCTCAGGATTGGATTGGTATACTGCTTCCAGTTCGTAACCCAACTCACCGGCCATCATGCCCGGTTGAGCTACCCGGTAACAATACTGCACATCCTCTACATCACAACCAATCAATGCTTTATAGAAAAGCGTCGTCAAAGGATACTGCTCCGGAAGTTGGGTAACACTGCCCCATTGCCGGTTAGAAGTAATGATGATGTAGTCGGCTTGATCCAGAATGGAAATAAAGCGCTGGCGTTTTTCTTCGTTATCATCCCAATACATCTGGAAATTTAGATCGGATTGATAAACCCCGTCAAAGTTATCAAAGGGATTGAGCCCATACATATACAGAGGCAGGGTATCATCCCAATCGGATTCCTTGGCCGGTTGGCTGCCAGCCACCAGGACTCTGGCATCCGCTCCTTCAACGCGAATTGTCAGGCCGTAAGTTTGCCCTTCCTTCAACTCAAGCGGTTGGTTCAGCTGGATCAGCGTGTTGCTGCCGCGATAATCCTCCCCGCTGGTGAAGTCGCCGAATACTTTGCCTTTAGCCAACACAGCGCCGCTGTTCTGGTCGGTTACAGCCACTTGGATGCCGAAATCCTTTCCGGCCGTTTCCATGTCCAGTACGCGGTACAGTTCGATTGCGGAAAGCTCACTGTCGCGTTTGGCTGTAAAAGAAAACGCGTAAGGTTCGCCATCGGTCAAAGCCGGCGCAGCTTCAAAGACCGCCTGGCGCAGGGATTCACCTGCGTTATTGGTTAAATTCAAGCCAATCGAGCCAAACAAATTCAAGCCGGCGTCACTTTCCTCCGGCAAAGCAACCACTAATTCATAGGTTTTCCCGGCAAAAAGTGACACGTCTTCATCCAACACAATGTTGAACTCGCGGCCGCGCGAATCATTATCCGGTAAAAAGTTGTCGCTCAGGTTGCTTTCAACCAGTACTTCTCCCGTATCCAAATCCTGAATGGAGACCGGCAGCAGATGCAGGGTTTCCGTGTAAACCGTGGTGATGATGTGTTCGAAATTAATCGCCGAAAGAGAACTATCCTCCTGCGGTTGGAAACGCACGCGGATTTCACCGCCCGGTTCGAGCGCGAACGCGTGCGAGTAAGGCAGCGCCTGGATAAAATCACCCGTATCGTCATTCAACTGCAAGTTGATAGCGCCTTCAACGTTGTCGTAAATCCACTCGCTGGCCGCGATACGCGTCATGGGTTTGTGGTAAATCTGAATGAACGCCAAAGCCCAACACACCGTTCCGAAAATCAATACAAACGCTGCGGTAGTTTTGAAAACGCCCGTCAGTTTTCTACGGGCAGCAAACCATCCGTTCTGATCCAATTGAATATATACCTGCCATAAACACCAGGCAGCCATAATCGCCAAAACCGGGTAAACCAGCAAAAAATAGCGCATGGTTGGGTTCCAACGTACGGCTTGGAAAGTGGTATAGAAAACCGTCCAAAACCAAATCAGCGAATACTCATGCCATTCCCCTTTGACAATTTTCCAACCCATCCAAAGCAATCCACCGACTGCAAAGATAGCCATGGGAAGGCCAATGCCCCAAATTGTCAGGTTTTTAAGCGGGAACCAAACTGAACGCCGTGCCCACTGCATGGATGGCGGGTAGTTGCTGATGCCGGAACTGAGCAGGCTTAATTCCTGCAGATCCGAGATCCATTCTTTATTTATGCCGATACCAAAGAAACCGGGCCCCTGGAAGGCATACGGTTGAAAAATGCGAAAAGTCAGAAAAGAAACGACCGCAGCAATCAACATAAAATGAAAGCGCCGGGTCCAAGCGGAAGATGAAGGCCGCAAAAATCCTTTGGAATCTTTGAGAAAAACTGCCAACGGCAGCAGAAGAGCAATCGCAAGTGCGTTGATCTTGGAAGCGCCGGCTAAACCCAACATGACACCGAATGCGATATAGGGTGCTAAATCGGGCCAGTTCAACTTCAACCACTGCCACAGGTTGGATAGCCGCACCAGCGAAGACAACGTCTCCTCTCTCTTCAGTACGGTCACTGCCGCCAGGAAAGCCAGCATGGCAAAGAAAGTGGTGATATTATCGACAATAAAGTAATGCGATATCTGGATAGGCAGCGCGGAACAAGCATACAACAGTGCCGCCAGCCAGCTCGGCCAAAACTTACCGAATAGCCGTTTGCCAATGAAGAAAACCACTAAAACCGTACCCAAATCGAATAAACCGGAAAGGATACGGCCCAGGATGTAAATCTTGCCATATCCGCTCATGTTGAACCATTCGCCGGCATAACGCACAATCACGATCGGCAAGTCGCCATACACAAACAAGGGATATATCTGATTACCGTTTGCGTCGCGTACGTTATGCGGATTGAGCGTAGAACTGTTGGTATCGAAATATTCCCTCAGACTATCCACGGGGGTAAGCGAATTCTCCACCATGGTCAGAAAACGTTCATCCGGGTGCAGGTGGAAATCCTGATCCCATTCGATCCCCGTAAAACGCAGATAGGCGCCCAGGGCCAGGACTGCGATTAGCATAATCAGGTGCAAGCCTTTCGATGCAGCCAGCTGTCCCAATTTTGTTTGCGCTTTGGTCATATTCATTATCTATCTATCCGCTTTGCGTTATTGAATAAATTATAAAGTTCTTGCCAATTGTTTTCGAATAGAAAATCTCTTCTTTTCCATCCGGATACAGCATCTGCAGCAATTCCAGGCTGTCGGTATCCTCAGGTTTAAGGATGAATAGCTGGTTGCCGGGGGTATTTAACGTGCTTTCGAAATCTTCCGCCCACAGGGCATAATCCTTCCAGGGCACGCCTGCGTTGATACCCACCAGGCGGGTGTCCACCCAATACGGATACGGCACCACGTGCGCATTTTCGTAAGGATTGCCCTGTGCGATGAAATCCTTGATGACGGCCCCGATTTCGGAAGTGTTCCAGGCGCCATCCATGAACTCTTTATCATACTGGTTGAAAACCAAATCGTAATTCTGGTAACCGCTACACAATAAGGATAACGTCAGAAAGGCTCCCAGGATTATTCGGCTCAAAGCCGGTTCTGTGCGATTGAACAATCCTTTGGCACATTGGTATAAACCGATAGCTGCGACAATGAACACCGGCACGATGGCCCCGCCGCTGCGGTTCAATGACGGGTTCTCATTCGGAAACGCCAGCGATAGAATGGAAGGCAGCATTAGCACAGGAATAGCAAGCAGTAGCGCCAGGTCTTCCCATTGGTGATTCGCCAGGTATTTTTTCACCTCATAGATGATTCCAGCGAAGAAGAACGCGGCCGTGACCATGTCCAGCGCCGGCCGGTGCGGGATGGAATGCACCCAAATTTGGCCGTTGTCGTAGAAGAACATAACCAGGGATTTCCACAGATTTCCCAGAAAAATTAATCCGGTAGAACCTTCCAGCGGTTGTTCCAGCGAAGTCATTCGAGATAACGCCCGATAGCTGACCAGTTCGGGATTCTCGAGGAAATAGCGAAACAACGGCAGGAATATGATGAAAGCGCTGAATGCCAGCAATCCCAGCACCCACACGTCATTCCAGCGGTTCCTTTTTGGCCGGGAATGCAGCCAATAAATTATGAATACCAGCACCACATAGATAGGTAGAATGCGCACCGGGCTGTAACCGTGCAGCCCCAAGCCCAACAGCAGGCCGCTGACAATCAGGTCGTTGCGGCTTCTATGGCTCAATCCTCGGAAGAGGAAGTACATCAGCGGTGCGGTAATCAGCGGATAGAGTGTGTAGCGCAGCGCCACGCGTGAAATCACATTCGGCCAGTATGCCATGCCGGCCATCAGCATGGCCAACAGCCCGATCCATTTATTGGCCAGTTGCTTTCCCAGCAAATAAATGAACGGCAGTGTAACCAGACCGCAGAAAGTCGTACCCAGCTTCAGGCTCAGAAAACTGATGCCGGTGTGAAACAGTTTGATAATGGCCGCGGTCATATAAAACTGAAAGGCTTCCCGGCCGGTATTGCGGGCGAAGTAAATGGAAGTCTTGCCATTCAAGACATCCATCACGTCCAGCAATTTCTCAGCGTGGTCGCTGAACATCTCTCCGGGAACTTGGTTGAGGCGATAAAAACGGTAAAAAGCCGAGATTGCCAATACCAACACAAACAGGAAGATAAAGGAAATTCTTTGCGTCTTTCTTTTCGGATATTCTTCCTTTTCCCATATCGATAATACGAAAAATACAATGGATGCCAGCCAGACACTGACGTTTAGCAGTGTAAACGTATTGTCCTTGAGTAGCAGGAAAGCCGCCACCAACAGTCCCATGGAAACAGCGAAATAAAGCAGGTGCATATCGCTGGAAAAGGCTTGCTCAAACGATGCATTGGCTTTAACGAATTCACTCAAGCTTTCCCGTCGGAATCCCAACCACAGGAATACGCCGGCTGCTAAATACAAGGCCAGTGCCGGCAGGATTTGACGGTGAGCCGGTTCCAGGAAGGATTGGCCAATGACGGCCAGAATTGCGCCTAAAATCACCTGCCAGCGGATGCGCTCGCTGTTCGCTTCTATCTGTGAAAGGGGTACTGCAGGTTTTTCTCCGTCTTGCTCAATACCGAAGTACGCTTTGATGTCAAAGTGATCCCCCCGCAGGAGAGACTTCAGGTAATCGAGAATACTGGGTTCATTCATGATGACAAGTTTATTTTAGCTTTTTTGCGCCAACAGGAAGGTGTAAGCGCCGTCCGTAACGGTCGGGTCTTCCCGATAGTAACGGTACAACCAGCGATAACGGCGCTTCACAAACCAGAAATCCGGGAATAATATCCAACGCCCGAAAACTTTTTTATGGAACCAATTCGGCAGTCCGAAATAGTGGCCCCATTCCAATATCTTTAACGATCTTGGGGAAAAATAATTCCATTCTTTCTTTATCACGAATCCGGCCTGTTCCAATCTGTGACGCCATACGCCGGCATCATCTGGATGATAATGCCGGGATATCTTATTAAAAAAGGTGCGGTATGCGCGCGCGGCGCTTTTCCATCCCAACCGATCCAGGAAAAGGGCAACGCTCAAATTTTGGGTAAAGTTGCTGTTGGGGACTGTGATGATTACAGTTCCGCCGGTTTTCAGTATGCGGTTCGCCTCACGCAATACCGCGTCCACGTCCGGGATATGCTCCAGCACAGAGTTGCTGATTACCGTAGCAAAGCTAGCGTCCGCGCAGGGAATGCGATCACCCAGGCCGTTCACCAACAGGTTGTAAGCACCGAAATTTTGCGCTTCCTGCAGGGAAACGAAAGCCGGGTCAAAGCCCACACCCATTTTTTTCTGAAAGGTTCTGGCCGCGAAATGACCATCACCCGCTCCCAGATCAAATACCGGTTCAGCTAATTCCAATCCCTGGTAGAAGCGTGCTTCAATCGCACGCAGAAACGCACGGAAGTAAGGCAGTTCATTGAGTTGCATGCGGAGAAGTTCCGGATAAATTTCTACTTCGGGTAATAACATAGGATCTCCCTACTGGATTTCGGTTTGGATACGTTTAAAAAGGTCCTCGTATTTTTGCGCGATGGTATCCGGCGCGTACATCTCGCGGATGCTTGCCCTGCGGTCGCTGTAAGATTTTTTCTCTTCCACTAATTCCCTGACAGCTTGCGCCAACGCGCTTGAATCGCCAATCGGAATCACGCGGCCCATTTGGTGGCGCAGTACCGGCTGGCGCACACCCGGTAAATTGGAAGAGATCACCGGCACGCCGTTCATCATGGCCTCAACTTGCACCAAACCGAAGGACTCAGTCGAATTTAGGCTGGGAATGGTCAAAATATCCAGGTTGGGATAAAAAGCTGCCATGACCTCCGGAGAAAGCAATCCCAGGAACTTCCAATGTCCGGCTTGTTGCAGCGCTTTAATTTTGGGACTCAGGCGTTCATAATAATGCTGCTCGCCCAAAATGTTTTCGTAAGGGCCCGCAAACCAGAATTCGGCCTTGGGATAATCCCGCAGAATCTCTTCCGAAGCGTTCAACAACACTTCCACCCCTTTTTCAGTGGCAAAACGGGCTGCCATGCCAATCACCGGATGATTATCATCCGGGTTGTGTTCCTGCCGGAAACGATCGATTGTCTCTGCCGTAATTTCCGGTACGATTACCGGTGGATTGATGACCTCAAGCTTGTCTGTGTAGCTACTCAGGTAGGGCGAATGCTCGGCGTAATCCTGGGTGTATGCCACAATACGGTCAGTATAAAAAGCCGCAATACGGTTCATCAGGTGCACCACCTGATTGACGACCCAGTTGAAAATCCCCTTTGGCATTAATAAATCGCAGTGATAGGTGATAACAGTGGCTTTTTTATGTTGCCGTCCACGAAAGGCAAAGCCCGCGGCGTCAAATTGGGGCAAGTGCAGGTGCACCACGTCATTTTCTTTGACCATACGCGAGGCAGTGATGCCCAGGGTTGGCATAATCACACCCTTGCTGATGCGCAGCAGCACCGGTACGCGCACCACTCGCACTCCATCCATCATCTCTTCGCGCGGCAGGGTTTTATCATATTGGGACGTCAGGATGGTCACCTGGTGGCCGCGCTTTGCCAGCGCGGTTGCCAAGCGCTCGGCATAGATAGTCAGCCCGCTGGTATGAGGGCGGTAATACGTTAATTCAATCAAAATCTTCATAATGCTATGCGAAAAGCGCTATATTTTTACTGGCCCAATCGTACAGAGTTTTTATACCCGTCTCAACATTGTAGCGCGGCGACCAATTTAACTGGCGCTTGATTTTGGAAATATCGGAGATGTACACCTTCTGATCGCCCGGCCGCCAGCCATGCAGCTCGGTTGGAATAGTTTGTCCGTGCACTTTTTCTAACAGCGGAGCAAACTCTTTCCAAATGGAAATAGCATTATGCGCGCCGCCGCCGATGTTGTAAACTTGCCCGGCACTTACCTGCGGGTTGGCTATGGCTGCGTCATATGCGTCCAGTAAATCTTCGACGAATAGCAAATCGCGCACCTGTTTACCGTCGCCGTAAATCTTGAGGGTTTTACCCAACAGAATGGCAATGATGAACCAGGCTACCCAGCCCTGGTCCTCGACGCCGAATTGGCGTGTGCCGTAGATGCAGCTCTGGCGGAAAACGACTGTGGGAATATCATAGATGCGCGCGTAATCGTGCATGTACTGGTCACCGGTGCCTTTGGAGCAACCGTAAGGAGAATGAAAGTCCAAGCCGCGCGACTCATCAATGCCCTGCGGATATTGACAGATGCTATAGCGGGTGGGTTCTTCGATAATTTCCAAATCTTCCAGACCGCCATAGACCTTGTTCGTGGAAGCGTAAACCATGATCGGTTTACGGCCGTGCAGCCGGGCGGCTTCCAGGACGTTGAAGGTACCCCCGGCGTTGATCTCGAAATCAGTGCGCGGGTCATCCACTGAAGTGGTCACCGCCACCTGGGCGGCGAGATGAACGATGACATCCTGTTCTTGAACAGCGATTTGCAGAGCTTCCAAATCGCGCACGTCGCCTTGCAGAAACCGGAATTCTTTCCCGCCGGCTTCCTGCTCCACCCATTTCAAGTTATCCGTAGCACCGTGCCGAGAGAGATTATCAAAAATTGTCACATGCTCACCGCGCTGCAGCAGCCTGCGCGCATAATTGCTTCCAATGAAGCCTGCTCCACCGGTAATTAAATAGTTTTTACTCATGGGTTGCTCCTGTATGCTATCCGGAAGCCTGTCCCCTGCGCGACCGGATGCGGTCTAAGAGTGCGGAAATGGATTGCCCCTGCACCATTAAGCCGTAAATGCCAAAAATCGATGTAACCACAATTTGCGTAAAATGCAGTACCAGTGCAATACTAAGCGATGCACTTTCTGCATAACCGAATACTGCCAAAGCTGCCACCATTGTGCCTTCATATACGCCAAAGCTGGCCGGAGCGGACGGCACCGCAATGCCCAACGCCAACACACCCTGTGTGAAGATAGCCTGCCATAACGGTACTGTTCCGCTGGAAATGCGCGTGATGCCAAAATATAAAAGGGAGATCCAGCATACCCATGACATCAGAATCCAGAAGACACTGCGGGCAAATTTGAGCGGATCATTCAAGGTTGCCAGGCCGTCCAACACCGACCCGATTTTCGGAAAGACTTTGTCCTCCAGAAAGGCAGATTCAATCTTCGATTCCGCCAAGCGCTGCTTGACTTTTTCCGCATGGCGCGCCAAAAACATCAGCACCACAATCATAGTCAGGAAAAGGCTGAACAAAACCCAGGCAATCGGCTTGATCCAGTTCATTTCCACTACCAACGGCAGCGTGGACAGGAACAAAGCCGCCGCTACGATAACGTCTAATGATCTTTCCACCAGAATGCTGGAAGCGGCCTGAAAAGCGCTGATTTTGGATAAACCGCCCACCAACAGCATGCGTACAATTTCTCCCGAACGTGGAATCAGGTTATTGAACAGGTACCCTTCGTTGATTACCAGGAATGCCTGCTTAAAACTGATTCCCTCCAACAGGTTTTTCCAACCCATCGAACGAGCGATAAAGGAAAGTACATTTAATAACACGATAACCGCGATATCTACGATCGTCAGCGATTTGACTGCGTTCAGCAGATCTTGTACAGTGATGTACTTGGAAAGAAAGTAAATTGCTGCTACACTGATCAGAACACCTGGCAGCCAGCGCAATACATTTCTCCCCTTGGTTGAGTTCGATGTCAATCTTCCTCCAGCTGCAGAACGGCCATGAACGCTTCCTGCGGGATTTCAATGTTCCCGACCATCTTCATGCGTTTCTTACCTTTTTTCTGTTTCTCCAACAGTTTCTTTTTTCGCGAAATATCGCCGCCATAGCACTTTGATAAAACGTCCTTACGCAACGCTTTAACTGTTGCGCGCGATATGATGCGCCCTTCCGAAGCTGCTTGAATGGATACTTCAAACAACTGCTGGGGAATCAGCCGTTTCAATTTGCTAACCAGCTTTTGGCCTTTGGAATATGCCTGTTCCTTATGCACAATGGAAGCTAATGCATCCACAGGTTCAGAGCTGATCAAGACTTCCAGTTTCACCAAATGGCCGGACCGATATTCTTTAAACTGATAATCCATCGAGGCATAACCGCGTGTTCGTGATTTCAGTTCGTCAAAGAAATTCACAATAATTTCCGACAACGGAACTTCAAATTTTAACTGCACCCGATTGGGCGCCGGATATTCCTGCTCAACGTAGACACCGTTACGCTTGCGAACCAGCTCCATCACGGAGCCATAATAATCCGTAGGCGTGATGATCCACAGGTCCATCCAGGGTTCGCGAATATCCGCGATTTCACCTTCATCCGGTAAATCTACCGGTGAATCGATAAATGTGCTGCTGCCGTTGCGGAGGATTACCTCATATTCAACCGTAGGCGCGGTTAGAACAATATCCAGGTTATATTCACGTTCCAACCGTTCCTGGATAATCTCCATATGGAATAATCCCAGAAATCCGCAGCGAAAACCGAAATTCAAAGCTTGGGAAGTTTCCGGTTCATAAATCAAAGAAGCGTCGTTTAATTGGAGCTTCTCCAATGCCTCTTTTAAATCATCATAATCTTCCCCTTCGACCGGATAAATTCCGGCGAAAACCATCGGTTTGGGGTTTTTATATCCGTGTAATTGTTTGGGAGCCGGGTTGTTTAATTGCGTAATCGTATCGCCTACACGGCAATCGCGCACTGTCTTCAGACCGCTGGCAATATAACCCACATCGCCCGCCTCCAATTTTTCCGTGCTGTGCATAAAGGGGTTGAAAATGCCCACCTCAACCGGCTTGAATTCCGTGGTATTCGCCATCATACGCAACGTGTCGGTGCATTTCAGCTGGCCTTCAAAAACACGCACATAGGCAATCACGCCTTTATAGGAATCGTAATGGGAGTCAAATATTAACGCTTGCAGCGGGTTCTGATTGCTCCCTTGTGGCGGCGGAATTTTCTCTACAATAGCCGGCAGGATCTTTTCCACATTGGTTCCCGCCTTGGCGGAAACACGAATCATATCCTCGGCCGGCACACCTAACAGGCTGCTCAGGTCGGCGGCAATTTCGTCGGGAATGGCAGAAGGCAGGTCGATTTTATTGAGAACGGGAATGATGACCAAATCCAATTCCAAAGCCAGGTACAGGTTGGCCAGCGTCTGCGCTTCAATACCCTGGGTAGCATCCACTACCAGCAGAGCACCTTCGCAGGCGGCCAAAGCCCGGCTGACCTCATAGTTAAAATCCACGTGTCCGGGGGTATCAATCAGGTTTAATTCGAAATCTTCATCACCATAGTGATAATTCATCCGCACAGCAGACGCTTTGATGGTGACGCCTTTTTCACGTTCCAAATCCATGCTGTCCAGAATCTGGTCTTTCATATCTCGGTCAGACACAGTTCCGGTAATTTGCAGCAAGCGATCAGCCAGCGTGGATTTGCCGTGGTCAACATGGGCAATAATACAGAAATTTCGAATGTGATTGGTCAGCATAGCAATCGATTAGTATACACGATAAGTTGGTTGATAAGCTGTACTAATTGTAACCAAAACTGATTATTTGTTCACAGGTAAAAACAAATCAATCAGGAATTCCTTGTTTCCTTTTGGGCCGGTCAACGGCGATTCAATCACCCCGTTCACAGTGTACCCCTGACTAATGGCAAACGCGCGGATATCATCCACCACTTCCCGGTGAATGAGGCTGTCGCGCACCACCCCCTTGCCTTTGGCGGCCTGATTCCGGCCGACTTCAAATTGCGGTTTGATCAACGCTACCACGCGTTGGTCACGGCTCTTATTCCAATTCCTGATGACCGGCAGCAGGATTTTCAATGATATAAAGGAGGCGTCTATCGTGACCAAATCCGGCTCGTCCGGAAAGCCGGTAATGCCGCGCGCGTTGGTGCGTTCCATCTCAATGACGCGTTCGTCCCGGCGCAGCTTATCATGCAGCTGGCCGTAGCCCACGTCCACCGCGTAAACCTTGCTCGCGCCATGCTGCAGCATGCAGTCCGTAAAGCCGCCAGTGGAAGCGCCTACATCCACGCAAATCCATCCGGACAAATCCGTGAGGGAAAAAGCTTCCAAAGCGCCGAGCAGTTTTTCTCCGCCGCGCGATACAAAAGGCGGCTTGGCTTTCAGGGATATTTCCACCGTCTCATCGAAGGTTTGTCCGGGTTTAGAGGCCAATTGCCCATTAACCAATACCTCACCGGCCATGGTTAATTTTTGCGCCTGGCTGCGGCTTTCCGCTAAACCGCGTTCAACTAAAAGGACATCAAGACGTATTTTTTTCATAGAGGTTTTGATAGGTTTTTCTAAATCATTTATGATAATATTCAAAAATGTTAAAAGACATCTTCTCCAGCCTGAGGGTAAAACAATGGCTGAAAAACGCTTTTGTTTTAGCAGCCCTTGTTTTCGACCGGCAATTGACCAACCTGACTGCTGTACGCAGTACATTGACCGGCGTCATCATTTTCTGTTTTCTCTCCAGCAGCGTGTATGTGTTCAACGATATTTTTGACATCAGCGCTGATCAAAAACACCCGGTCAAGAAAAACCGCGCCATCGCTTCCGGCCGCATCAGTGTTACCAACGCAATTTTACTCGGAATTATTTTAGGAGCCGGTTCCTTGTTGTGGGCCAGCCTGATCTCTTTTAATTTCTTCTATATTTGCGCCATTTATCTGTTCATGAACCTGGCTTACTCCAAATGGCTGAAACACGTCCCCATTTTGGATGTGATGATCATTGCAGCCGGTTTCGTCCTGCGTGTGGCTGCGGGCGTCTCTCTCATTGAAGTCGAGCGCTTTTCGCCCTGGCTATACGTGGTTACCACTCTGCTGGCACTTTACATCGGTTTTGGCAAGCGCCGCGCCGAGCTCAACTTGCTGGCCGAAGAAGCCAACCAGCACCGCACGGTATTTAATGGTTACACGCTGGCATTCCTGGACCAACTGATCACGATTGTCTCGGCCACCACCATTGTTTCCTACAGCCTGTACACCTTTTCAGCCCCCAACCTGCCTAGCAATCATGCCATGATGCTGACCATTCCCTTTGTCGTCTATGGCATTTTCCGCTATCTATACCTGATCCAGGTCAAACAAACCGGCGGAGCACCCGAGGAACTGGTTATCAAGGATCACCCGCTGCAAATTGCCCTGGTTTTGTGGGGATTAAGCGTTTTGATAATCTTCTACCTGACCTGATATTTCCAAGATCATGCCCGCTATAACCGCAAAATCACCCGGAAAGACCATCCTGTTCGGCGAACATGCCGTTGTTTACGGTCATCCGGCGATAGCGGTTCCCCTGCCCTCCATATCCTTGCAGGTCAGTTTTTTAGGTTCGCCGGAACAGCCAGCCGGGACAGTGCGCATTCGCAATGCCAACACCCACACGGAAAAACTGCTAAGCCAAATGAGCACGGATCATCCCATCCGCGCAGCCCTTGAGTTGACAAGCCAATCCCTGGGGTTAAGTCACATACCTGCCACAGAGATCACCATCTCTTCCACCATTCCCATTGCTTCCGGCCTGGGTTCCAGCGCCGCGCTGGCAGCCGCCTTCATTCGCGGCTTCAGCCAATACCTGGGCTTTCGTCTGGAAGATGAACGCATCAATGAACTGGCCTTCGAGATGGAAAAGCTCCAGCATGGCACCCCCTCCGGGATCGACAACACTGTCATCGTACACCAAAAACCGATTTACTTCGTCAAAGGCCAGACGGTAGAACATCTCAAGCTGGGCCAACCCATTACATTGATCGTGGCCGATACGGGCGTGCGTTCGCTGACCCGTGAGGTTGTCGCTGAAGTGCGCGAACGTCTGCAAACCAACCCGGAAATCGTGACCCCCATCTTGGAGGACATTGGCCGTATTGCCCGTCAGGCGCGCGAAGAACTGCTGCACGGTACACCCGAACAAATTGGCCATTTGATGAACGAGAATCAGGATCGGTTAGTCGAGTTGGGTGTTTCCTGCCCCGAATTGGATATACTGGTTACCAGGGCGCGTTCAGCCGGCGCCCTGGGCGCGAAATTATGCGGGAGCGGTAAGGGCGGCAACATGGTCGCTCTGGTGCTGCCCGATCAGGCGGAGACTGTGCGGGATGCACTTCTGGATAACGGCGCCGTGACCGCCATTATCGCGGAAATTGAATAGAAAGAACAATTATGAGAGTATTTCTGAAATTAGGCGGTTCCCTCATCACCGATAAAGATCAACCTTATACTGCTCGCCGGGATGTAATTCGGCGTATTGCCGCTGAAATTGCCGACTGCCGGCAAAAAGATCCCGACTTGCAAATCCTGCTGGGGCACGGATCAGGCTCCTTTGGCCATTATGCCGCCAAGGACTTTGGTACACGCGATCATGTCGACAGCCCGCGGGAATGGCTGGGATTCCAAAAAGTATGGGCGGCCGCTCATGCCCTGAACCAAATCCTCCTGGAGGAAATGTCCGAAGCAAATCTGCCGGTTATCTCACTGCCCCCCTCCGCGGCCGTATCAGCGCAAGCGCGTAAACCGCGGCAATGGTCCACTTATCCCATCCAATCAGCTCTGGAACACAACCTCATCCCAATTATTTTTGGAGATGTGATTTTCGATGAAGAACTGGGCGGTATCATCTATTCCACCGAGGATCTATTTCTGCCGCTGCTGCCCATGCTCCAGCCGCAGATGGTTTTATTAGCCGGTAAAGAACCCGGCGTATGGACCGACTATCCTAATAACACTCGCATCATTCCCCTGATTACACCGGCCAGTTATACCGCCGCATCTTCAACCATCCAATCCTCGGCATCCATCGATGTCACCGGCGGGATGGCCGCCAAGGTGCAGCTCATGCTGCAAACTGTCCAGGCTTACCCGGAAATTACCGTCCGCATTTTTTCCGGAGAGGAACCGGGCACTATTTCCGCTGCGCTTCAGGGCGAAATAATCGGCACAACGATAAAGAATTAAGTCCGATTGAACAGCTTATAGTACAATCAGCAATCATCATAGAAATGGAACGTGAGAATTATGGCAAGTGATATTTATCTAACCCCCGACGGAATTGAAAAAGTCCAAGCAGAACTTGAAATACTTATTAACGAAAAAAGGCCTGAACTGTCCCGCCGGTTGCGAGCAGCGATTGAAATGGGTGATCTTTCAGAAAACGCCGATTACATCAGCGCGAAGGAGGATCAAGGCTTTATCGAAGGTCGTATCCTGGAATTACAGCACATACTAAAAAACGCAGTAGCCATTGAAGAAAACGAAAACCGCGAGTACGTTCAAATCGGTTCCGAAGTGGTTGTCAAAGAAGAAGAATATCCTGAAGAAACTTTCAATATTGTCGGCTCAAAAGAAGCCAATCCGGATGAAGGCAAAATTTCCTATGAATCCCCCATTGGGAAAGCACTGTTGAAACATAGAATCGGCGATATTGTGCGAGTGGAAACACCTGCCGGTTCGATAAATTTTAAAATAGTTAGAATTAAATAGATAAAGCCCGGTTGCCCGGGCTTTTTTTTATCTTTATTAACTTTGATTATTTAGGCCAAACGGAGATTTCCATTGTCAGGCGGGAGAAGTAGCTGTTTTCAGGCAATGGCCCGCGGGCATAAACCATATCAATGATCTTGGCTTCCAACTGTAAGGTTGCCGTTTCCATCACAAAGGTCATACCGGGTTCAGCCTTGATGGGCTCGCCCTTGGAAACCATGCGCTGGCGGATAGCTGAGTCGTTACTGGCATGTTCGCTCATCAAGATTTTGGTAACAGTTTGGATATCATTTTTATCGAAGAGCCAAACTTCCAACGCGGTAACTTTCTTCGGATCGCCTACGCCAATCGTTTCGGCAATACCCACACCGCATTCACCCAGGAACTCGCCGTTCACAGAATCGATGCTGAATGAGTCGTCGTACAGGTCATCACCTTGCCGGTAAGTCGTCATAAATTGCGCCAGGGCAGGCTCCCGTTTCGCCGCAGCGGGGACGGAACTGGCCGTGGTGAACGCCTGATTCTTGACTGCGTTTACTTTGGACGGATTGATGACGGATTTTCTGGGTTTGGCAGGTCCGCCGGCAGATTTACGCTTCATCAGGAACACAAACACACCGCCTACGACCAGGGTTAGGAGAAGAAGAATCATCAACGGAGTAAGCGAGAAAGTACTCTCAGGTTTGATATCTCCAGTGGTCGGCGTAGGTTCTTCCCCTAACGCATTACCTGCGTTGCCCATGGAAGCAACCGGGCTGGTTGCGCCCATCATCTCTTTAAATGCCTGGATTTCTTTATTATCATTGAAGTCGCACGCCGCCGGGGTCAATGCATCCAACAGCGCGTTAGCATTTTCTCCCAAGCCTTCCCAGCGCGTTTGCAGCAACTGATTATTGGGATTACGGATATAGGAATCAATCGTCATACAAAGATAATCCCTCTGGTAATCCATTTGTAAGGAAGAAGGACTGGCATCTTCCCACTGGACCGGCCAGATTCCCCATCCTAATACAACCATGCCGAACAGAATGCCGACAAGTAATGCGCCCACACCCAGTGCGACCGGTTTCTTCAAGAACGCTTTTATCTTTTCCATAGTAACCTCTCCTGCTATTAACCGAATAACTTATGTGAATAACATTGCAAGTTTTATGCCGATTCTGACTCTTCGACATTAATACTACTAATCAAAAAAGTCTCTTCACAATTCATACATTGATATTCATTCTTGTTCTTGAAAGTAAGCAGACCCGAACAGGATGGGCAGGGTGTGCTGATGGGCTGCTTCCAGGAAGTAAAGTCGCAATTAGGATAATTCTCACAACCATAAAATATCCTGCCCTTGCGTGTCTTGCGGATGACAATTTCCCCGCCATCTTTGGGGCACAATACGCCAATTTTTTCCAGGTAGGGTTCCGTATATTTACAGTTCGGGTAATCGCTGCAGCTGATGAACTTGCCAAAGCGGCCCCATTTGATGACCAGGTCGTTACCGCACTGCGGGCAGGCTTTTCCAATCTTTTCCGGTTCCATTTTAGTTTCCGGCATTTCGTCCTGCGCGCGTTTTAGCTGCGGTTCGAAGGATTGGTAGAAATCGGCTATCACTTTGCGCCATTCGCGCTCGCCGCTGGCAATTTCATCCAAATCCTCTTCCATGTGCGCTGTGAAGTTCACGCCCAATACATCCGGGAAATATTCCACCAGTAAATCGTTGACTGTAAAACCGGTGTCGGTGGGAATCAAACGCTTGCCGTCCCGCTCAACATAACCGCGAGCCTGAATGGTCGAGATGATCGGTGCGTACGTGGAAGGCCGGCCGATGCCCAATTCTTCCAGAGTTTGCACCAGAGATGCTTCAGTAAAGCGTGGCGGCGGTTGGGTGAAATGCTGCTCCGGATTGAGTTTGACCAGCAAAATCAACTGTCCTTCCAATAAATCTTCGGGAATTTTCAATTCCTTGTTCTCTTCCCCGTTGCTGTCGTCATCTTTGGCTTCTTCGTATAAAACCAGGAAACCGGGAAATTGGATTTGCGAACCGGAGGCACGGAATAAATACTGGTGGTCTTTACCATCCCCATTGATCTCGATTGAGAGCGTTTCGTAAACTGCCGCTTCCATTTGGGATGCGACAAAGCGCCGCCAAATTAGCTGATACAGCTTGAATTGTTCCGGCTTCAGGAATGGTTTTAATTTTTCAGGAACACGCATTACGGAGGTTGGCCGCACGGCTTCGTGTGCTTCCTGGGCTTTCATTGCTTTGGTTTGGTGCTTGTTCTCCGTTTCCGGTACAAATTCCGGTCCGTGAACATCTTTAATATAATCACGCACCTCTTTAATCGCCAGAGGGGAAATATTGGTGGAATCGGTACGCATATAGGTGATTAAACCTGTTTCACCACCCTCCCCAATATCAATACCTTCATACAACTGTTGGGCTATGCGCATGGTACGTTTGGCGGTAAAACCCAGCTGCCGCGAAGCCTGCTGCTGCATGGTGCTGGTGGTGAAAGGCGCAAATGGTTTGCGCCGGCGTGTACCGCGCTTGATCTTGGAGACGGTGTAAGGGGAAGCTTTCAAATCCGCCAACAAGCCATCAACCACTCCCTGCATAGGCAGCTGCGGATCCTGATCGTCAATTTTGACCAATCGCGCGGTGAATGTGTCCTTTTGATTCTCAGGTTTAAACTCGCCGTCAATTGTCCAATATTCTTCCGGTACAAACGCTTCAATTTCACGTTCGCGTTCGATAATAAGCTTCAGGGTAACGGACTGCACCCTGCCGGCAGATAAACGCCCGCGTACTTTTTCCCATAACAGCGGGGTGAGATTGTAGCCAACCAACCGATCCAGTATTCTGCGAGCCTGCTGCGCGTCCACCAAATTAATATCGATCTCACGGGGATTAGAAAAAGCCTCCGCAATGGCCGGTTTGGTAATCTCATGAAATACCACTCGTTTGACACGGCCTTCATCCAGTTCGGCGGCTTCCATCAAGTGCCAGGCAATCGCTTCTCCTTCACGGTCAGGGTCTGTCGCCAGGTAGATTTCTTCCACCTTTTGAGCATCAGCTTTTAATTCCTTGACTATTGGGCGTTTCTCATTGGGTACACGGTATTTGGGTTCAAAATTATTTTCCACGTCTACAGAGAGCTGTGAACGTAATAAATCGCGTACATGGCCGACAGAAGCTTTGACGATGTAATCTTTCCCAAGAAAATTACCGACTGTACGAGCCTTGGCGGGTGATTCGACAATCACCATTTTGCCCTTACGTTTTGCTGCGGCAGTTTTCCCGGATTTTGTCTTCTTCGCTCCCGGAACAGGTTCCGGTGGAATCAAACCCTCATGTGCATCCGTTCTGCCCATGCGATACAGCTTGGTACCGCACACCGCACAGGTGCCGGTGGTCACCGGCGTTCCGCGTGAATTAAAGCCCGCTGTCGGGTTCTGTATTTCTCGTTTTTCCTTGCACTTCATGCAGTAAGCTTCCAAGTTAACTCCTATAAATAAGTATCCAGATCTTTTTTCTTCAGTTCTTCCACGATCTGTTTGATTTTCTGGGTTTGACCCTTTCTACAAATCAACAGGGCTTTGCCGCTGTCGATAATAACCAAATCATCAATATCCACTAACGCAATTAATTTATCATCAAATTCGGACTGATACAGGGTATTTCTCGAGTTGATGCTAATTACCTTTCTGGATTTAAACACATTTCCATTTTCATCCGCGTCCAGGATTTCAAACAAAGAATCCCAGCTGCCTACATCATTCCATCCCAGATCTCTGGCTGGCAATACTACCACATCACCGGCATGCTCCATTATGCCGTAATCAATAGTCTGCGGTTTGATCTTTTCCCAAATTCCGGGAATGAACTTATCGGCATCGCCTTTATGAAGGTGCCCCCCAATCTCCTTCAGGCTGGAATGTAGTTCAGGCATTTGTTTGGCAAATTCGGTCATAATCACGGATGCTTTCCAGATAAACATCCCTGAATTCCAAAAATACTTGCCGGATTTCAAATACTCCTGCGCGGTCTTCTCGTCCGGTTTTTCCACGAACTGGTCAACCTGCCAGCTGTAACCGTTCGCCAGCGAAGCGCCTGCCTGAATATACCCATAACCGGTTGCCGCGTAAGTAGGCTCAATCCCCAATGTAATTAAATGTTTTTCTTCAGCCAGCGCACGACCCTTTTCCAGCAAGTCATGAAACAGGCTGATATTTTCAATCACGTGGTCGGCAGTCAAAACAGCCATGACCGCTTCGGGATCGCGTTCCAACAAATAGGTGGCCGCAAGTCCAACCACTGAAGCCGTTCCCTTAGGCATAGGTTCAATGATGAAGTTTTCCAATGGGATGCTGGGGAATTCCGCATGCAGTGCTTCAACCTGCGCAGCTATCGTCACAATCAATATCCGCTCCGTAGGGAAGATTCGCAGCAGCCGGTCAATGGCGATTTGGTACATTGATCGTTCGCTCACCAGCCGCAGCAGTTGTTTGGGGCGTTCCCTTCGTGAAAGCGGCCAAAGACGTGTTCCCCCGCCTCCGGCCATGATCACTGCGTAATAATTATCCATTAAGCCTCATCATAATGTAGTTCTGATTCTCCAACTGATAAATACGTGAGATTGCCCGCATTTCTGACCAATCCCTTTAATTCCATCAAAACCAGGGTTGATGATATTTTATCAATCGGTAATCCGGTAGCCGCTTTGATTTCATTGATGTGCATCGGCTCATCTCGTAATGCTTCCATTAATAGCAATTCTATATCATTTTCGGGGAGAACCTGCTTGGCATAGCGGTAATCGTCAATTTGGGTTAACTTCAGCGCTTCCAGAATCTCAGAAAAATCCAAAAGCGGCAATGCCCCATCGCGGATCAAGCGGTTGGTACCTTTGCTTTGCGGCGCGTAAATTGAACCGGGAACAGCGAATACCTCCCTTCCCTGGCCGGCCGCGAAATCTGCCGTAATCAAAGCGCCGCTGCGCTCTCCGGCTTCTACAATAACCACGGCCAGTGACAACCCTGAAATAATGCGGTTTCTGGGTGGAAAGTTATTGCCTTCGGGAGATGTTCCGGGGTAATAATCACTGATTAATGCGCCATTTTGGCTGATGGCTGCTGCCAGGCTGCGGTGCTCCGGAGGGTAAATCACATCCACACCCGAGCCCAGCACTGCCAGTGTGCGCCCGCCGGCGTCCAACGCAGCTTGATGCGCGATACCATCCACCCCACGCGCTAAACCGCTTATGACCGTAATCTTATTATTTGCCAGGTAACGGCCTAATTCAGCCGCAACCTGACGGCCGTACGACGTCACCCGGCGTGTACCGACAATCGCGACAGAAAAATCATCATCCGGGTGCAGGGAACCTTTCAGGAATAACACCGGCGGCGGATACTCGATCGCTACCAGCCGCTTGGGGTAATCCTCTTCATTCATTATCAGGATTTGAATTCCGGAATCAATGATTCGTTGATATTCCCCATCCAGGTCGAAACTGCGGCGCAATTCTATTAACGCTTGTATCGGTTTAGGACTCAGTCTGGCTTCCTGTAGTTGCTTTTCGGAAGCATTCCAGGCTGAACTCAAATCGCCAAAATAATTTATGAGGATTTGTGTTCTGGCTGCGCCTATCCCCTTTACTCGGCTGAATGCCAGCCAGTACTTTTTTGAATCAGAAGCCACGGCTCTATGCCCACTCTTGCGGTTTGACCACCATTACCCCAGTCTGTACGTTCACATCTAAAACAACATCAGGAATTGCAGGAATCAATATTTCAACATTTTCATCTGCCGGATCTCTTACAACATATACATCATTTGCGCCGGTAGAGATTATTTCCGTAAGGACTCCCAGATTCTTTTGGTTTTCATCCTGCACTTTCAAACCAATCAAATTATGGTGGTAGTACTCCCCTTCCGGTAACTCAGGCAACGCATCTTGTTGTATGTATACAAGCATATTTTTATACTTGTCGGCTTCCTCCGGGGTGTGGGTATCTTCGAAATTAATTAACCCGCGTACATTGCTGATTTTGAAGGAAGCAATCACTTTTTCTTCGTGTTGCCGGCCCAGGAAAACAGTCTTTCCCGATGTTAACCGTTCCGGAAAATCTGTGTAGATATTCATCCATAATTCCCCCCGTAAACCATGGGTACGGCCGATTTTCCCTACGGCTAAAAATTCAGGCTCACTATTTCCAAGCGAGCCTGATTGTTTTTTTGAATTGCTCTGATATTTTCGATCAGACATTTTTAGGGTTCAACAATATCCAAAGTTGCGCGCTTGCTTTCGCGTGCAGCCGCGACACGTAGCAGAACCCGGATTGAATTGGCCACTCGACCGCCTTTACCGATCACTCGGCCCATGTCGTCTTTGGCAACTTTCAATTCAATGCGGACACGCCCGCTGTCATCGTACTCTTTTACCGAAACCTGAGCTTGATCCTCAACCAGTTGGGTGGCAATATATTCAATTAGCTCTTTCATTGTCTCTCCTTATCGAAAGGGATCACAACAGACTGTCCGGCAGATTAACTCTTGCGGGTCTTTTGTTCAGCCTGGCGAGATTGATAATATTCGTTGGCTTCTTCTAAAACCTTATCCTGTGGTTCGCCTGATTTAACTTTTTCGTAACGATCTAACAAGCCAACTGATTTGAAAATCTGCATTACCGATTCACTGGGTTGGGCGCCGTTTTTCATCCATTCATAAACGCGATCTTCCTTGACCTCAATGGTAAAGGGATCTGTTCTGGGATTATAAAAGCCCAAAATTTCTAGAAAACGACCATCACGCGGACTTTCTTTTTCTGTTGCAATAATACGGTAACTGGGTTGGTTGCGTAACCCAATTCTCCTTAAACGAATTCTAACCATGCATGCTTCTCCTGTAATTATTTACATTTTCTGATCATCAGAAGCAAGAATCTCCGAGGGACGAGAAAGGATTCGATTTCTAGATTTTTGCTGTTCTGGATGAAACACAACTTCCTATTATACTGCCTTGAGCCGAATTATTTTAAATAAGTTCAAGACTCGAAATTTTATAGGAATAAGTATCTTACGTCAAGTTAAATAATATAACACTTGTCAAAATTATACGGATGCTATAATCTCTTTATATTTTATACGAATTGGAGCTTCTATGTCAAAAGTAAAAGTAATCATCGACAGCACTGTTTATCTTCCTGAAGAATATATTAAGAACCTGGATATTGATGTAATACCTTTGCATGTGATTTGGGGAGACGAGATTTATCGTGACGGTGTTGATTTATTGCCCGATGAGTTTTACCGGCGACTGCCCGGCGCGAAAATCATGCCGACCACATCACAGCCATCGCCAAAGGAATTTATGTCCTTATACGAAAAATATCTTGCGGAAGGTCTCGATATCCTCAGCATCCATATCTCTTCACAGATGTCCGGAACAGTGGATTCAGCGGTACAGGCAAAAGCTCATCTTCATGCCGATAACATTGAAGTAATTGATTCGGAGTTCACCACATTGGGCACCGCATTCCAAGCCATTGCGGCGGCAAAGGCGGCAAAAGATGGCGCCTCACTGGCCGAATGCGCCAAAATCGTCAAAAAAGTCCGTTCCAACACCCAAATTTACTTCCTGGTAGACACTCTGGAATTCCTCAAACGCGGCGGCCGCATCGGCGGAGCCGCTGCATTGCTGGGTTCTGCCCTGAATCTGAAACCGATTCTATATGTAAAAGAAGGCAAGATTGAAGCCTACGGAAAAGTCCGCACGATGAAGAAAGCCCTTGCCCGTATTATTGAGATTTTTGAAAATCAGGTAGGCAATAAAAAACCTATTTATGTCGGCATCTCCCATGCCATCGCCCCTGAGAATGCCGCCTGGTTGAAAGCTGAAATTCAAAAAAGGTTTAAAGAAACCGACTTCATCGAATTTATAGAAAGTGAATTAAGCCCGGTTATTGGGACACATGCCGGACCGGGCACTGTCGCGCTGAACTTCGCCACAATGGAATGAAATAGAAAACCCCCGTTTGGGGGTTTTCATTTTGGTAAAATACACAATAAAAAAATGAGAAATTACCTTCAAATCGGAATTCAAGCACCTGATGTTCTTTTACCCGCCAAAGGCATTGATTATGCCCGCTGGGCGGTTGTTGCCTGCGACCAATACACCTCTGAACCGGATTATTGGGATGCTGTAGAAAAGTATGTGGGAGAAGCGCCCTCAACCTATCACCTGATCCTACCGGAAGCTTTTCTCGGTACCGATAAAGAAACAGCTCATCAAAAACAGATCAACCCAACCATGCGGGAATACATGCAAAAACAGGTTCTCTCTCCGGTGGAAGGATTCATCTTCACGGAACGCTCAATTGGAAAGCGGATAAGGCGTGGTTTGATTACCGCCCTCGATCTCGAGCAATACAGCTTCAGTAAAGGTTCCAAATCGCTAATTCGCGCCACTGAGGGCACTATCCTGGATCGGCTGCCTCCGCGTATCAAAATCCGCAAGGATGCGCTCCTTGAAATTCCTCACATTCTGGTGCTCATTGATGATCCACTGGAAACGGTGATTGAACCTTTGGGCGCAATGAAATCCGATATGGATAAGCTCTACGATTTCGACCTGATGCAGTCCGGCGGTCATTTATCCGGTTATCGGATAAAAAATGAAGAAGTTGAAAAACAGATTGTGGCTGCACTGGAAGAATTGCTTCAGCCCGAACAATTCCAACAGAAATACAACGTGGATGAAACAGAAGCGCCTTTCCTTTTTGCTGTAGGCGACGGCAACCATTCATTGGCTACCGCAAAATCCGTGTGGGAAGAGGTAAAAGCCGGCCGGAGTGATACGGATCCGGCTCGTTTTGCCCTGGTCGAATTGATCAACATTCACGATCCAGCCCTGGAATTTGAACCTATCCACCGTTTATTGAAAAATCCACGCGTTGGTCTGCATGCTTCCCTTGAAAAATACTTCGCGAATAGCTTGACGGTAGAAAATAAAGCGGATTTTGCTGCGCTGAAGAAAGCCGTCATGGAAAGCCCGGCGGCCGTTCAGAAGTTCGGATTAATAACGCCGGAAGGATTCCAGGTTTACGAGATCAAGAATCCCCAACAGGCTCTGACAGTTGGAAGCGTCCAAACCTTCCTGGATGATTTGATTAAAAAGGATGAACTGGAAAGCATTGACTATGTCCACGGAGCCGAGACTGTCCTAAATTTAGGCAGGAAAGATAATCATGCGGGTATTTTCCTGCCGGTTATGCAAAAATCGCAGTTATTTGAAGCGGTAATAAAAGACGGTTCACTCCCGCGCAAGACATTTTCCATGGGCGAAGCCAACGAAAAACGCTTCTACCTGGAATGTCGTCAAATACAATAATTAAAATAAAAATGCGTTTGAAATCTATTTCCATCACACTAATTGCTGCGGTTCTAGTTGGGTGCTCTACTTTAACCTCTCAGCCTGCCGCAACAGATATACCGGCACCAATTCAGGTAACCGTAACGCCTTCGCTTACACTGCCTCCCACTCAGACGCCTGTCCCGCCAACCCCAACGCCTGATTACATAAATAGCGTTTGTTCGCCCTTGGAGAATTTCACCCTGGCTGACCTGAACAATATCATCACGCAACCTTATAAAACGCCGCATCCTAAAAACGATGACGGGCATCACGGTGTGGACTTTGCGTTTTATCGCATGAATGATATCGTGGGAATTGAAGGGCTGCCGGTAGACGCCGCCCTGCCCGGCCAGGTTGTGACCGTCCTGAATGATAAGAATCCATACGGGTATGCCATAATCATTGAAACCCCACTGGATGAACTGGCTCCGGACCTGGCAGCCGCTTTAGCCCTGCCGGATGTACAACCGACGGTGGCACCCGATCCGCGTGTAAATTGCCCCGCTTCGGGAGAATTGACTTTTACCCTCAGTGAAACGGAACGTTCCGTCTACATTCTCTACGCTCATTTGAAAGACCTGCCAATCGTGCAGGTAGGCGACCAGGTTTCCTGCGGCCAGCAAATCGGTCTGGTTGGTAATTCCGGGCAATCGTCTAATGCCCATTTGCACTTCGAGACGCGGGTAGGCCCTTCTGGCGCAAGGTTTGAAAGTATGGCATACTATACGCTCCAATCTACAGAAGCAGAAAGGTATAATTACTGTGTCTGGAGAGTAAGCAATCTTTTCGAGTTATTTGACCCCATGATCTTACTTTCGACACAGGATTAAAAAAAGTAAAGGCAATATAAAAATGAATAAACGATTTGTTGTAATGTTGAGCATTTTGCTGAGTATTGCATTCATCGGTACGTCTTGTGGACCGAGAGTTGAGCCAACTCCGACGACCGATCCGAACGCAGTGATGACGGAAGTAGCCCAGACGGTAGCAGCGGAAATCACAGCAGAAGCGCTGCTGACACCCTCACCCACGGCGACCCTGGCACCCACACCCACAATCCCCGCCACACCCACACAGGATTTGACCGCGCTTCCCACGGTTCCCACAGTAGCCGTAACCGCGCCTGTCACGAACAGCGCCGCTGCAACAGCGCCCGTCACCACAGCTGATAATTTGGATGTGTTGAGCGATGTCACAATTCCGGATGGTACCGCCTTCTATACTAATGAATCTTTCAATAAAGTATGGAAAGTAAAAAATTCTGGTTCAACCACTTGGGACAGTACCTACAGTATTGTAAACATAGATGGGAACACCTTTGGAGCAGATACGGTGATTCCATTAACAACCTCTGTTCTACCTGGTGGACAATATGAACTTGGTATCAAGATGAAATCTCCAAGTGCTTATGGCGAATATATGTCACGTTGGAAATTAATGAATGCAAATGGCCAAATATTCGGTACAGAAATGTATGTTTATATCAAGGTCACAGAAAAAGCAAAAAAGACCGCTACACCTGCCGGATAATTTTCCGTTCAATCGTGCATGGAATGTATAAAATAGAAAACAAGATCAAAGCCGAGGCCAATCGCCTTGGCTTTTCTTTTCTCCAAATCACCCGGCCTATACAACCGCCCCATTATGAGGCCTATCTGCACTGGCTGGCAGACAGCCATGCCGGTGAAATGAACTACCTGTCCTCCGAACAAACCAGGCAATCCAGGCAAACACCGGCCGGATTACTCGATAATGCGCAATCCACCCTGACCTTTGGGGTGCGCTATGCCCCATTGACACAATCGCTCCATTCAGAGCAAAACACTCAAAATCCACTGGGATTGATTGCGTCCTACGCCCTGCACGCGGATTACCATGATGCTCTCAAACAAGCGGCTCACCGGCTGATGGATTTTGTTGTTCGAGAGACAGGAAAAAACATTCAGTATCGTGTCTTCGTAGATTCATCTGCTTTGCTTGAAAAAGACACCGCGTTTATGGCCGGCGCCGGTTGGATCGGCAAAAACTCATTGATAATCACACCGGAAACCGGGTCCTTTCAGGTTTTGGGTTGTATTCTGACCGATCTGGAGCTCATTTCGGATAAACCTTTCTCCAAGGATTTGTGCGGAAGCTGTCAAAAATGCCAGGACAGTTGCCCTACCGGCTGCATTACCGATAACCACAATTTGCGGGCGGATGAATGTATCGCGTACCTCACGATCGAATATGAGGGTGTTATTCCCCGCCACTTGCGCTCAAGAATAGGCCTTTGGGTATTTGGATGTGATATCTGCCAAAATGTCTGCCCGTGGAATCACAAGCCACAAACTCAACCATTCCAAGTTTCACCATTATTGCCCCAGGTAATGGAACCCGGCATTGATTTATTAGCCGAAATTAAATTGGATGAAGATTCATTCCGGAAGAAATACGCGGGCAGTCCTATCCTGCGCGCGACCCATATCGGTTTTCAACGGAATTTGATTATTGCCATGGGGAATTCAGGCTCTCAAGCCTGCTTACCCGCGTTGAAAAAGATCCTGCGGGAAAGTCCAACCTGGCTGCTGCGTCTACACGCAGCCTGGGCCATTTCATCTCTGCGGCCGCCGAATATGAGGCAAATCCTGGAAAAAGCGTTGTCCATGGAAGATGACGAACGCGTACGTGATGAGCTGCGGTGCTGCCTTAACCAATGATTATAAAAAACCTCCTGCGGTGCAGGAGGTTTTTTTTTGCTGGCTTTTTTTTACCCGAACAGTCCTTTATCAGGATGCCAGGGTGCTGGTTGGGGCAAATGTTGGAGTGGGTGTAACGATATTTACCCGCACAGTAATTTCCATCCCGACCGTAAGTGTGTTTGTGTCGCTACCTAATTTATCCGGGTTCTGTGCGGTGATATCATCCACCGTGGTGTTAAATTTATTGGCGATAGACGCCAATGAATCACCTTCCTGGATTTTATAGCTGATCTTGGTCCCAGGTTCGGTATCGTCCGGGATAGGCGTAGCAGTCGGCAACGTTTGTCCGGGCGCCGGAACTTTGATTTTTCCTCCGGGATAGATCGGGCATTCACCATTCTCAAAGTTATTGATCGCCAGTAATGTCGTTAAATCGACATCGAACTTTAGAGCAATATCGTAACAGGTATCCCCCTCCTGGACCTCATATTCAAAAGGACCGGAAGGTGTGGGTGAAATGGTCACCGTCGGTGTGGCTGCAATGGTTGGTTCAAAAGTAGCCGTCGGAGTAAATACCGGTGTTGGAGGCAGTGTATTCGTAGGTGTGGGTTCTTTGCTGAATAGCTTGAATTTTAAACCGCCACCTGAAATGCCCAAAACGATGAGCACAATACCTACAATAACCAGCAATGTTGCCATAACCGCCAAGAACACCGGCAAGATCGGTTTCTTTTTCTTAAATGGTTCGAGAACATTTTGAGGAGATTGCCTACCTAACATAGTTTTTCCTTTTCTTTTATCTGATTTAGCTGCACAGCTAATTCGACTTGCAGAACTATTCTAACTTAATTTATGATGCAGCTTCATTCGCCAAAAAATAATTCCCACCAAATTTGCCAGTTGTCTTCTGTGCTGGGAGTCGGTGTTTGCAGATAGTTTATTTCCGGTGTGGCTTCCAGTGGAGAAACAGGAATAATCATTTGATCTCCAGGCTGAATATTGCGTTGATATGTTCGCGCCCATTCTTCAACCGCTTTATCCGAGTCGGCATAGGCAATTTGCGTTTCCAACGCGTATTGAGTGGCTTCCAAATTACTAATACGCGCTGTCATTTGGTTGTGTTGATCGGTCAGGCGGAAATATTCCGAAATGCTGGAATTCAGAGTCATTACCATAAAGAAAAGGATAATGATCAGACCAAGAATAATCCACCTTTTCCAAAACGCGTTGAGCTTGGGCATATACCAATATTACCGCATATAAAAACGGATTTCAATTAAATAAAAAACCCTGTTTTCACAGGGTTTATGCCGAAGGTGGGATTTGAACCCACATGAGCGTAATGCTCACTACGCCCTGAACGTAGCGCGTCTGCCAATTCCGCCACTCCGGCTTAACGATGCTGCAATTCTATCAAAAAGAATTATTTTGTCAACAGGTTGGTAAAATTGGTCCCCTTTTGCTCATGCTATAATGCAAACAGATTTTGGATGGCACTATTCTTGCAGGATTATCCATTGAAAAAGGCATGTTATTTTCTACGTAAGGTTTGAGGAAAGATAAGCCGATGAAGAAGCCCAAAAATAAAATATTGCTATTGGTTGTGCTGGTTCTTTTTATAATCGCCTGCACTGTTCCATGGCTGTCATTTTCCAACGATTCCGGTTCAGGAATTCAACTTTTAGCGGACGCACTCAAAAATGGTAACACCGAACCGACCGCTTTCCAACCTTTTTATTACACTGCTACTCCTACCAATGATGCTCAACCCATAACAGACGCATTAGTCCCCAACCCCGGATTGCTCCCTCCCGATGGACAGGTAAACATTTTGGTACTGGGTTCGGATTTTCGTCCAAACAGCGGTTACCGCACCGATGTGGTCTTGTTGGTTTCTATTTTTACCAAGGAAAACAAGATTAGTTTGATTTCCTTCCCGCGCGATACCTGGGTTGAAATTCCGGGTCTGCAGGAAGAACGCATCAACACCGTTATGGGATATGGCGGTTTGCCCTTGCTGGTGGATACCTTTGAGCATAATTTCGCCGTTCACATTGACCATTACATGATGACCAATTTCAGCGGCTTCAAAGCCATCGTAGACACGCTGGGCGGCATTGACATCAATGCTTCCCAAAACACCTCCGACCGCTGCGACCTTTCCTACGCGCACGGAGGCTGGTGCTCCGTCGGACCCGGTACGGAACATCTGGATGGCGAAGTAGCCCTCTGGTATGTCCGTTCACGCTACACTTCGAACGATTTTGACCGCACACGCCGCGCACAGGAAGTCCTAATCGGGTTAAGTAACAAACTGATGACCCTGGACGCAATTTCCCGCGCGCCGGAGATCTATGACCTGTTCATTGATAGTGTTGAAACCGATATGACATTGAATGATATCCTGGGAGTCCTGAATGTACTGCCGGCTGTGCTGAACGATACCAATCGCATACACCGCTACAACCTGAATACCGCACAGCTGACACCCTACACGATTCCCTATTCCGGTGCTTATGTGCTGCTGCCGAATTATGACGCAGTTTGGCAAGTGATTCAGGAAGCGGTATATACACCCTGATTGACACCTTGACTTAAGCATTTAAATCCCTTACACTCTCATTAACCTATACGAAACTAAATGGGAGTGAATCATGAATAATGCTTTGGATCAATCAGCACACATCGACAGCCAATCCTCAATTCTGGCAGCTATGGATGTTTGGGAAGTCTATCTTCTCGACCAGGGCCGCTCGGAATATACCGTGAAGTCCTTCCGCGGTGACATCCGCTTGCTGACAAAATTCTTGCCCCCGGATAAAAAAGTCGGTGATATCACCACGAATGATCTCAACCATTTCATTGAATGGCTGGAGAACGGCCGCGGTAAGAATATCCCCTGCAGCCCGAAAAGTCTGGCTCGTCGTATCACCTCCCTGAAATCTTTCTTCCGCTGGCTGGCTGAGCATGGGCGCATTAGCGTTGATCCCGCCGACGCCATCTTGCAGCACTCGGTCATCAGCCCCCTGCCTGAAGTCCTTTCCTTCCGTGAAACAGAATTGGTGCTGGAAACAGCGCGCGCCATGGCAGAAAGCGGGCAGCCGGATACCCGATCCTATGCGTTATTGAAATTATTGCTGGAAACGGGCATCAAGAAAAGTGAATGCCTCAGCCTTAGACCTGCGCACATTTTTGACGAAGATGGAGAGCATTATATATTTGTCCGCTACGCCGATCAGAAAGACCGCAACAAAGAACGGAAAATTCCCGTCAGTTTGGAATGGTTGGATAGCTATCAGGCTTACCTCAACCAGTACCATCCGGAGGACACGGTTTTCCCCTGGTCGCCGCGCCGCCTGGAGTACATCCTGGAAGACATCGGTAAAGCCGCCGGCTTGGAAAAGCATCTGTCTTTCTCAATGTGCCGCTGGAATTGCGCCCTACAGGATTGGCGGGTTGGCATGGACCGCGATACCATCCGTCAGAAACTGGGAATTTCAAAAATTCAATGGCGTGAGATCAGTTTGAAACTCAAGGAACTTATCAAAGCCTATATCGCGGAAGATTAATTTTCTCGATGGGAAACACGAACTTTTAACACATTTTGTGTTTCCGAGGATACTTTGACCAATTGAGAAGGCGGAAAACCCGGTACCCAAACCAGGTTGCCGCTGGAAAAAAGCAATGGCCAGTGCCCCTTTGCACGCAGGGGCACTTTGTTATTAATCCAGAAATCCGATAATTTCTGCTGTCCTTTCACTAAACCCAACGGCTGGTAATGATCGCCCTCCTGCCAGGTGCGCAGGAGCAAATCCGAGGCAAGTTTTTCCGACGCCAAATACGCGCAGAAATTATCCGTATTGGAAAGGTAAGCATCTCCCAAGGAGTCCTTATTCAGCGTTTCAAGTGAAAGCTCCCAACCGCAAGCCAGCTCAATTGTGCCTGTCTCGGGAAGTATGTGGATCTCATTTTCAATAGCAGGCCATTCCGATGAGGGTTGCATGGCGGACTCGGTCCTCATAAAGACGCCCTTTTCATTTTCCACGCGCACCAGAATGGCATCATTCAGTTGAACGCTCAGGCTTTCCATCTCACGGGTCAGGCAGCGGCGCGCCAATTCGAAGTGAAAAGCGCCTAATTCAACCGCCTGTGGGAAAGCGTCTGCCAGGATACTGCGAATCAGCGCGCGTTGAAGCGCAACCGATAAGTGTTTGAATTCTTTCAACTCCAATTCCGCGTAACCTGCATGAGTTTGCAATGCGACCTGTGCTGCAGCTTCCCGGCAAGCCGCATTGATAAAGTCCATATCGCCGGCTAACAAGTTCGCCATTTGAAAAAGAGAACGTTTGATCTGCGGGTTGTAACTCTCCAATTCGGGCAGCAGCTCCAGGCGAATGCGATTACGCCGGTAGGTGCTGTCCTGGTTGGTTTCATCGCATACAAACGGCAGTTTGCGGTCGCTGCAATACAGTTGGATTTCATCGCGCCAGCAGCCCAGCAGCGGACGTACGAGCGGGATACTTTCGTGAAAAGGGCTAAAGGATTGGAAACGCATTGCGCTTAACCCTTTCAGCCCGCTGCCCCTCAGCAAGTTAAGCAGAACCGTTTCCACCTGGTCATCCGCCTGATGCGCTACAACCAGCGCAGCCGCCTGCCGTTGTTCCGCCAGCTCAAATAAGAAGCGGTAACGTGCGCCGCGGGCAGCCTCTTCGATACTCTGACTGTTTTCGCGGGCTTGCAAAGCCACATCCGCGCTGCCAAGCGCGAATTCCAGGCCATATTCTCCTGCCCGCTGGCGGACAAATTCGGCGTCAGCGGCTGCTTCCGGACGCAATTGGTGGTTAAAATGCGCTACAACCGGCTTAAAACCGGAACGCACCAAAATATCCAACAGCGTCATGGAATCCGCACCGCCGGAGACGCCCATGACCAGCGTATCTTGCGGTTGGATGAAGCAGGAATTTTGCAGGGTTGCTTTGACTTTTTCCAAAAGCATGCGAAAATTATAGCATTGCTGGTACAACAGGAATCATGATGGAGCACTCACCACAAATCGATCAACAAATTGAACAAGCCGCGCAACTACTCAAAAATGCCGGCAACGCAGTGGCTTTTACCGGCGCAGGCATCTCCACGCCTTCCGGCATCCCTGATTTTCGTTCCCCGGGTTCCGGATTATGGGAACATTACGATCCTTTTGAGGTGGCCTCGCTCAGCGCTTTTAAACATCACCCGGAGAAATTCTACGATTGGATCCGGCCCCTGGCCCACACGGCGCGTGCCGCCCAACCCAATTTAGCGCATAAGGGATTAGCTGCATTGGAAAAAGCCGGCCTTATTCAGGCAGTCATTACCCAAAACATTGACGGACTGCACCAAAAGGCCGGTTCGCAAAAGGTGATCGAGCTGCACGGCAGCGCCCAGAGTGCCCACTGTATGCAGTGCGGCAAGCTTTATGGGGAGGATTGGCTCACGGATGAAACCCTGGTTCAGGACAATTACCCGCGTTGTACAGTCTGCGGTGGTGTGCTTAAACCGGATGTGGTGCTGTTCGAGGAGATGCTGCCGGCCCAGGCCTGGAACGAGGCCCAGGAGCTGTGTGAAAAAGCGGATGTGATCTTTGTAATTGGCTCTTCCCTGGGTGTTGCGCCGGCCAATTACCTGCCGGAGAACGGGCTGCGCCGCGGCGCCGGCTTAATCATCAACACCCAATCAGACACGCATTTGGACCGTTATGCGAACGTGGTCATCCGGGAAGACTTGAATGAGATTGTCCCGGCTATCTGCCGGAACGCACTGGGCACCCTTTAGCGGGCGCCGCGCCTTCCGAACTGGCGTTCCAGCATATCCACGGATAAATGAATCATGGTTGGGCGGCCGTGCGGACAGGTACGCGGTGATTCGCATTGCTCCAGATCGCGGATCAACTGCTCCTGTTCCTCCTGCGAAAGTACCTGCCCGCCTTTGACGGCAATGCGCTTACAGATCCGCGAAATCAGCCGGTTCTCCTGTTCCCCTTCCATCCAGGAACTGTCTTCTTCGTCCACTTCCAATGCGCTCAGGAATGCCTCCCGCGGATCAGAACGGCTGATTACAACCGGCAGCGCGTGGATTTTGTAAGTCGATGGACCAAAATTTTCAATTTTAAAACCAAGGTGGTTGAGTACCTCAATCTGCCGTTCCAGATCGGATTCCATCTGTCCTGGCACCTGTACCACCACCGGTTCCAACAGGTATTGTGAATCATTGCTGGTATGTGTTTTCAACAAGCGTTCGAACAGGATGCGCTCATGCGCCGCATGCTGATCGATTAAGTACAATCCGTCCGGCCCCTCCGCTACCAGATAAGTGCGCCCAATTTGCCCAACCAGGCGCAGCAGCGGTACATGCAATAATGCCGGCTCGCCACCGGCTCCCGCCTGTGTTTGCGATTCCATCGCCTGCGGTTCTCCAGCTTGCGGGACGTGATCCCGGTTGGCTTCTCCTGCGAATTGCCAGGCCGGATCCACTTCACGCGGGCGGCTGACGCCGGAGGACCAAAAAGTCGGGGAAATCTGCGGAACATTGGAAAAAGCGGAGATATTCTTGCGGACAGCGCTGTTCATCAGGCCGAAAATGCGTCCGGGCTCGCGAAAACGGATTTCCGCTTTGGTGGGGTGGACGTTTACGTCCACCTCCTGCGGGTCAATATTCAGGAATAAAGCCGCAATCGGATAGCGGCCGACCATCAACATATTTTGATACGCCTGTGTGACCGCTGCGGTCAGAGAACTATCGCTCACCAGACGCCCATTGATGAAGAAGAATATCTCCTTACGGTTGGAGCGGGAAATACCCACCGGGCTGAGAAAGCCTTCCACCCCCAGATATTCATCCACCACTCTTAAGTCTAATAAATCACGCGCAGTGGTTACATCATAAAGCTGCGATAGAACCTCGCGCCGGTCTCCGCTGCCGTTGGTGTTCAAGATTTGCCGGCTTTCCATATTGAATTGGAAGCGGATATGCGCATAATACAACGCATAACGGGAAACCAAATCCGAGATGGCTTTTCGTTCGGTGTTTTCCGATTTCAGGAATTTCCGGCGCGCGGGAACGTTGAAAAACAAGTCCTCGACCTTGATACGTGTACCTGTTTTTAATCCGGCCGGTTCCTGCGCCAGGATTTCACCGCCTTCCACGCTCAGATGAACTCCCATATTTTCCTGATTGGTTTGGGAGTCCAATGTGAAGCGCGACACTGCCGCGATAGAGGCCAACGCTTCTCCGCGGAATCCCAGCGTTTGGATATGCTCTAAATCTTCCACCTGGGTGATTTTACTGGTGGCATAGCGCTGCAGCGCGACAGCCGCTTCATCGCTGGCAATACCCATGCCGTTGTCTTCCACCTGAATCAAACGCTGCCCGCCGCTCTCAACATGGATCTTAATTTCTGTCGCACCGGCATCGATGGCATTTTCCATCAACTCTTTCACTGCCGATAATGGCCGTTCAACCACTTCACCAGCCGCGATTTTAGCGGCTACATTTTGCGATAATATTTTGATTTTCATAATATGTTGAAATTATATATAAGAATGGTTTTAAAGATATACTTGCTGGGATATGTACAACACGCTATTCTTTGATTTGGATAACACATTATATCCAGCAGACAGTGGGTTATGGGAAGCCATCGGTTCGCGTATTGAATCTTTCCTGAAAAATGAAATAAAAATGCAGGAAGAAGAAATTACCACATTTCGTCTGGACTGCCGTGAAAAATATGGCACCGCCCTGCAGGGGCTGAAGCACCTATATCAGGTCGACGACGCCTATTACCTGAAATACGTACACGATGTGAATTTGTCCGATTATCTGCGTAAAGATGGCCGATTGCCAGCATTATTAGATTCCCTGCCCCAACGTAAGATTGTATTTACCAACTCGGATATTAACCACGCCCGCAATGTACTCGGTTTTCTGGATGTCGAGCGCTATTTTGAATTTATCATCGATGTCAACCAACAGGCTCCCTATGTCAAACCGCAAAAAGAATCGTTCAGCAAAGCTCTGGAACTGGCCGGTCTGAAATCGGCCGATGGCTGCGTATTTTTGGATGATCACCTGCCCAGTGTGCAGAACGCCGCGGAAATGGGGTTCCTGGGTGTTTTGATTGGGGGGGATCCGGAAAGTGATTATCCCTATCAGATTGACGATATCTTTCGGCTGCCTGAAATTCTCAAGTAAATTGTTCAACAGGATACACTATGAAATTTTCTTTCAACAATAAAACCGGACAGACAATCAGTATTATCCTGGTGGTTTGTTTAATCTTCATGGCCGGTGCTTTTACCGGGTATTATTTTCAATTAAACCCGACCGGCAAGTCCGGGTTCAACAAATTATTCAAACCTTTTTACCAGGCCTGGGATATCGTTCACGACCAATACCTGGAACAACCGGTGGATGATACTTTGCTGATGCAGGGTGCCATTAAAGGCATGATGGACAGCCTGGGCGATCCGTTTACCGGCTACATGGATCCTGAGGAATATCGTCTGCAAAACACACCCCTGGAAGGCGAATACACGGGTATTGGCGCTTATGTGGATACTTCCGGCGACGCATTGGTCTTCATCGGCCCCATGCCGGATTCTCCCGCGGAAGTAGCCGGAATTAAATCGGGTGACACGGTTATCATGATTGATGGCGAGGACATGCGTGGAGTCGAGCCGGATCTGGTGTTGAAAAAGATACTGGGGCCGGAAGGGACTACCGTGGTCATCACCGTGGAGCGCGAAGGGGAGACCGAACCGCTTGAATTCACCATCGAGCGCGCTGTCATCAACATTCCCACTGTTGACCAGACTATGCTTGAAAATCAGGTCGGGTATATCCGTTTATATTCCTTCAGCGCCAATTCCGCTGATGAGTTCAGCACCGCATTGAACAGTCTATTGGACGATGGCGCGCAGCGTCTCATCGTGGACCTGCGCAGCAACAGCGGCGGGTACGTGGATACAGCCGTGGACATCATCTCCAATTTTATCGACAATGGAGACACGATTCTGATTGAGGAATGGGGCGACGGCAGCCGCAACGAATATACCGCCCGCGGTAATCCTATTGCGCCGGATATTCCCATGGTCCTTTTAGTTGACGGCGGTTCCGCTTCCGCTTCTGAAATAATGGCCGGCGCGCTGCAGGATTACGGCCGCGCCGAATTAATTGGTACCACTACCTATGGGAAAGGGCTCATCCAAAATTGGATTCCTCTGGTGGACGACAGCGGCGCAGTCCGCGTGACTATCGCGCGCTGGTTAACCCCAAAAGAACAGCAAATTCAGGGCAACGGCCTCACACCCGATATCATAATAGATTTCACAGAAGACGACATTCAGGCCAGGAATGATGTACAATTAAATGCCGCTCTGGAATACCTGCAAAATATTGCTATAGAGGAAAATGAAAATATTAATTGACAGCAACTATTCACGCAGGTATAATCAACGACTGCTCAAGTCCAATCGATAGGAGAAATTATTAATGACTTCTGATGCTATTACTGGTATCACATCAATAGATCAACTTGAAAGGAAAATGCACCTTAAGGGTAAGGTCATGAAGACGACCAAAGCCGGTGCAATTGTTGATATTGGTGTTGAGAAACCAGCTTTACTCCATGTTTCACAAATTACGATGGAAGGCGAACAACCGATCCTGCGTGTTGAAGACTCCCTGAAAGAGGGTCAGGAAGTGGATGTTTACATCCGCAACATTCGCGAGGACCGTATTGAAGTATCCATGTTCAAACCGCTCCAATTGGAATGGCGCGAAATCGATAAAGATATGGTTCTTAAGGGAAAAGTTGTCGAACTCGAGAAATTTGGCGCCTTTGTAGACATCGGTGCCGAACGCCCCGGTTTGGTTCACATCAGCGAACTGACCCAGGGTTATGTCAAGAATGCCTCCGAAGTCGTCAATATTGGTGACGAAGTGGAAGTAAAAGTGCTGGATTTCAACCGGCGCCGCAAACAGATCAAGCTCAGCATGAAAGCGCTGCAGCCTGGTTTGGATGAAATCGAAGGCGTCAAAATTACCCCAGCCCATACGAACCGCCGAAAGAAGAAAGTTTCCAAGAAAGAAAATGAAGCCGAGGTTGCCGCAACCCCCGCAGAGAACGAACCCACTTTCATGGAAATTGCCATGCGCGAAGCCATGGAAAAAGCCGGTATGGAAGCACCTGCCATCAAGGGCAAGCAATCCGGCAAACGAAACAAAAAGAAAACTTCCGAGCAGGAAGATATTCTCTCCCGCACGCTTAACCAGCGCGCTTAATTTTCGACTATCGAGCAACCCCCGTCACTGTGCGGGGGTTTTTCTTGTGGTAAACTACAGGTAACAATTTTTCATGGAGACTAGTGAATAAAAACCAGCATCCACAGAAAAAAAACACGAACAAAACTCACCAATTCGGGGAGGGTTAATCCAACAACCCTCCCCGCTTCACTTAAATTTATAAGGTGGTAGCAAAAATCTATGAACAAACAAAAATTATCTTCGCAATCAAAATTCATATTTTTTACCGGTGGTGTCATCAGCTCTGTTGGGAAAGGGCTGACTGCTGCTTCCATCGGCCGGCTGCTCAAAGAACGCGGCTTTTCCGTTTCAGTACAAAAATTGGATCCGTATTTAAACGTGGATCCCGGTACCATGAGCCCTTACCAGCACGGTGAAGTATTTGTGCTGGACGATGGCGCTGAAACCGACCTGGATCTGGGCCATTATGAGCGCTTTATCGATATCCGCCTGCATAAGGAATCCAACCTGACATCCGGTCAGATTTATGCAGAAGTGATCGCCAAAGAACGCCGTGGAGATTATCTGGGCGGCACCATTCAAGTTATTCCGCATATCACCGATGAAATTAAAAAACGCATTTTATTGGTGGCTGAAAAATCACAGGCTGAATTTGTGTTGGTGGAAGTCGGCGGAACTGTAGGCGATATTGAAAGCCAACCCTTCCTGGAGTCCTTGCGCCAGCTGCGCCAGGAATTAGGCCGCGAAAATACTTTCTTCGTGCATGCCACCTGGCTGCCGCATATCGGTGCCACCAATGAACTGAAATCCAAACCCACACAGCACTCGGTGCGTGAATTGCGATCCATCGGTATTTCGCCCAATATGATCATTGCCCGCTCGGACTATCCTGTCCACCAGTCTATTGTGGATAAAATCTCCCAATTCTGCGATGTAGATAGCGAAGCCGTCATTCCGTTGGTAACCGCACCTGTTTTATATTCCGTTCCCCTCATCCTGGAAGATTTCCATGTAGCCGATTACATTGTGAAATATTTTGGTTTAAAAGCACGCAAGCAGGTGGATTTAAGCGAATGGAAACGCATCATAAAAGCCGAGGAAAAACCCAAGCATAATATTCGTATTGCCCTGGTAGGTAAATACATCGAGCTGCATGACGCTTATATCAGCGTGCGCGAAGCCCTCAAACATGCCAGCCTGAACAACGACGCCCAATTGGAAATCTGTTGGATCCATTCCGGAGACCTGGAAAAAGGCGATGGATTGGAGAATTTGGCAAATTGTGACGGTATTCTGGTGCCCGGCGGGTTTGGCTACCGCGGCGTGGAAGGCAAGATCATCGCCGCGCGCTATGCCCGTGAGCATAAAATCCCCTATCTGGGATTATGCCTGGGCATGCAGATGATGGTAATTGAGTTAGCCCGCACCATCCTGAACGATCCCAAAGCCAACTCAACCGAATTTGACCCGCAAACCACTGCCCCGGTGATCGACCTGATGCTGGAACAGCGCCACATCACCGATATGGGCGGTACCATGCGTCTGGGGCTGTATCCCTGCAAACTGACGCCCGGTTCGATTGCGCAGCGCGCCTACCAGGCTGATTTGGTCGAGGAACGTCATCGCCACCGCTATGAGTTGAACAACGATTACCGTGACATTCTTGAGCAAAACGGCATGCTTTTCTCCGGCCAATCGCCCGATGGAATGCTGGTGGAAATTGCCGAGATGAAAGATCATCCTTTCATGCTGGGTTCGCAATTTCACCCGGAATTTCTTTCAAGGCCGAACCGCCCGCACCCGCTCTTCAATGAGTTTGTGAAAGTGGTCATCTCCGAAAAAGAAAAGAAAGAAAAAGACGCCCTAAGCGTAAAATCCTTGTAATTCCGGCGGCAGCAGCGCCGCAATCCCTTTCATAATGCGCATGGTCAATTGCCCGGCAGGTTCCTGATCGCCGGGCTCTATTTTTTCACCGAATTTTATTTGGATTTGCGCCCGCTTAAACCCATGCTTGAACATGTCTTCCGCACCGCTCAAACCGGCCGGAATGACTGCGCAGTGGTTGCGCATGGCCATGTGAGCCGTACCGCTGCGTGCTTCCACCATGCCCTTGCCGAAGGTGCGCGTCCCTTCCGGGAACATCATCAGCGCCAAGCCTTCGTCCAACACACCTTTCGCGTTCAGGATAGACTGTCGGTCAAATTCCCCCCGCTTAACCGGGAACGAACCGATCTGGTTGAAGAACCAGGCCACCACGGGATTGCGGAAGAGTTCTGCCTTGCTCATGAAACAAAGCGGGCGCGGAATGGCTATCTGCATCAGGATCGCGTCGATTCCGGAAACATGGTTAGCCGCGAACATTATCGCGCCCTCTGCCGGAATTCTTTCCGGATGGATGACCTCAATTTTGACAAATAAACGCATGAAAACGCGTAAAAAACCGACGACAAAGCGCCTGAATAATGAATTATGGAACTGGAATGTGTTTTTATTGTTTTTCATGTACACGATAACACCTATGGAAGCAAAAAGTATTATACTTATCAAGTTGCAGTAAAAAAAGAAAAAATGAGGTAGATAAATGTACACATTCATTGAATCAATCCAAGCCCAGGAAATTCTGGACTCCCGTGGTAACCCGACCGTTGAAGTTGAAGTACGACTCGACGACGGCAGCTGGGGCCGCGCCGCCGTACCCTCCGGCGCTTCCACCGGTGTTCATGAAGCCCTGGAACTCCGTGATGGCGATAAAAGCCGCTTTTTAGGTAAAGGCGTTACCAAAGCCGTAGAAAATGTCAACACCAAGATCGCTGATGAATTGGTCGGTTGGGATGCCACCGAGCAAATCGCCATTGACCGCATGATGCTGGAATTAGACGGCACCAAAAACAAATCCAACTTAGGCGCTAATGCCATCCTCGGCACCAGCCTGGCCGTTGCCAAAGCAGCTGCCAATTCTCTGGATATGCCCCTCTACAAGTACGTAGGCGGCATTTTCGCGCATGTCCTGCCTACCCCGATGATGAACATCCTCAACGGCGGCGCGCATACAGCCTGGCAGTCCACCGACGCACAGGAATTCATGGTCATGCCCCTGGGCGCGCCCACCTTCGCCGAAGGTCTGCGCTGGGGCGCTGAGATTTATCACGCGCTCAAATCCGTCCTGAAAGCTCACGGTTACGTTACCCTGGTTGGCGACGAGGGCGGTTACGCTCCCGGTTTGAAAGCCAATGTCGAAGCCGTGGAAGTCATTCTGGAAGCCATCGACAAAGCCGGATTCAAAGCCGGTAAAGATGTCGCTATCGCGTTGGATCCCGCCGCTTCCGAGTTCTACGACGAAGAAAAGAAGATCTACAACATGCGTAAAGAAGGCAAACAGCTCGACAGCGCGCAGATGGTTGCTTTCTGGAAATCCTGGGTGGACCAGTTCCCGATCGTCTCCATCGAAGACGGCCTGGCGCAGGATGATTGGGAAGGTTGGAAGATGATGACCAAAGAATTGGGCGACCGCCTGCAAATCGTTGGCGACGACCTGCTGGTTACCAACCCCGAACGCATCGAGAAAGCCATCGAAGAGAAGGCTTGCAATTCCGTCTTGATCAAGCTCAACCAAATTGGTTCACTGACCGAGACCCTGGAAGCGGTTGACATGGCTCAGCGCAATGGCTGGACCGCTGTCACCTCCCACCGCTCCGGCGAGACCGAAGATTCCACCATCGCCGACCTGGCTGTGGCGCTCAACACCGGCCAAATCAAGACCGGCGCTCCCGCCCGCTCCGACCGCGTTGCCAAGTACAACCAACTGCTGCGCATCGAAGCCGAATTGGGTGACGTTGCTCATTATGCCGGCTGGTCCGCCATTAAAGCTCGCAAATAATCGGATTGTTCAAAGAATAGCCAAACAGGTTGAGCGCTACGCTCAACCTGTTTTTTTTTAAACGTAGCCCACGCATTCCTGCGTGGGGTTCTTTCGATAGATATCTTTTTATTCAAAACCGAGATCGTCACGCCGCTTCGCGTAAAACGCTCGCGGCTCACGATGACACTGGATTAGGAGATTAGCAGCTGGTTGAGCACCTGCCCAGAGCAGAGCATGGGGTATCGAAGCCATCACACGTTTTTTCTCGTTCGTAGGTCGGGTTTCTAAACCCGACAGAAAGCTGTAGGTCAGGTTTTCAGCTGTACTCTTCCGAGCAAACCCGAAAGGAGACAAAAAAAGCGCCCGGGTTTCCCAGGCGCTCGTATTCTCGTTCAACATTCAACTACCGGTTGATGGCCCGCTTCAGCTCATCCAGCATGGTTAATGCCCTGGCCGCGCCTTCCGCCGTACAGGTGGTTGGATTATCCACAAGGTAAGCCGGAATGCCCAGTTTACGGGTCAAATAGCGGTCAATGCCGCGCAGCAGCGAACCGCCGCCGCACAACGCCACCCCGCGGTCCATAATGTCGGAAACCAATTCCGGGGGCGTCTTCTCCAGCACGCGCTTAACCATATCCACAACGTCCTGCAGGCTGTCCTGCAGCGCTTCGACAATATCTTCGGTTTTGATGGTGACCGAGCGCGGTAAACCGCTGACCTGATCCTGCCCCTGGATTTCCAGCGTGAGCGGGTCTTCTTCTTTAACTGCTGCGCCTATGCGCATTTTAACGAATTCCGCGCTGGCGCGGCTTAGGATCACACCATAATTCTTGCGAACGTAAGCAATGATATCCTCATCCATCTTCTGCCCGCCGGTACGTTCCATTTCGGAAGAAATCACGCTGTTCATGGCCAATACCGCAGACTGGTTGGTGCCCCCGCCCAGACTGATGACCATGTTTCCGGTTGGCGGCGCGATGGGCAAATCGATGCCCAGGGCAGCGGCTAAAGGCTGCTGAAGCAGGTAAACCTCACGGCTGCCGGCGCCGATGCCGGCTTCGTGCACCGCGCGGCTTTCCACGCTGGTGATGTTGCAGGGCACGGTCAGCATCAAACGCGGCCGGAAAAGCACCATCGGGCCGCATATTTTTTGCACCAGGTAACGCAGCAAGTTTTCGGTGATCTCGTATTCAGCGATCACGCCATGCTGCACCGGATTGACCACTTCGATATCATCAGGAACGCGCCCGTACATATCCTTGGCGGCCTGCCCCCATTCAATCATCTTCCATTCATCCAAAAGAATCGCTACTGTGGTTGGTTCGTGCAGCAAGATTTCGCCGCTTTCCACAATCACGGTAAACGATGACCCCAAATCAATTCCCAATTCGCGAGTTAAACTAGCCAAATTTCAAAAATCCCATAAATCTTTAGTATAGCAAACTGCTAAATTTTAGCATAAAGCCTGTTTACTTGTGTTTATCAGTGCGTGAAGAATTGCAGCGCCAAGCGCAAGCGTTCTTCCAGCTCTTCGGGAGCATCTTTAGGCAGCGCCTGAATGGCTGTTTGAGCTTCCACCACACTATAGCCTAATCCGACCAATGCGTCCATTAATTCCCGGTTGACGTCTCTTACCCCGCTGATAATACCGGCGGCTTCCAATGGTTTAAGTTTATCATGCAAATATAGCACAATCTTTTGCGCAGTCTTCGATCCGATACCGGGTACCTGCGCGAACACCTGCGCCTGTTCACCCAACACCGCCTGGTAAATCATATCCACAGACAAACTGGAGAGTACTGCAAGCGCCAGACGCGGGCCTACTCCGTTAACTGTGATCAAGTTTTGGAAAAGGCTGCGTGACTCCTGCCCATCAAAACCGTAAAGGCTCAGGTTATCCTCTCGGACAACCAGGTGTGTAAAGAGTTGAGCATGTTCGCCGATTTCATAACCGGCAGTCAAGGATGCGGGAACAAACACCCGTAGCCCTACACCCCCCACCTGCACGACCAGGAAGCTTTCGCCTTTATCGATGATCTCGCCTTTTACCGAAGCTATCATTTCTACTCTCTTTTACAGCGCTGATCGTAGATTTCAAACAGCACGATCGAAGTGGCACATGCCAGATTGAGCGAATCTACGTAGCCATTCATAGGAATATGGACTAAAGTGTCGCACAGCTCCAGATGTTCCGCTTGCAGCCCTTTTTGCTCGCTGCCCATTATCAGGATTACCGCGTCAGGATAATTATAACTGCGGTAAGCTTGCGCGTCACCGCACCAGGTGCCTACGACAAACGCCGCATGGCGGGCCTTCCATTCCGCCAGCGCCTTTGTGTTGGTCTTCACCAGTTTTTGTGTAAAGATTGAGCCCATGCTGGCCCGTACCGCCGTAGGGTGATATGCATCCGTAGAATCGTCCAGCAGGATCAGGCCATTCCCGCCCGCGCCGTCCAGCGAACGCAGCGCGGAGCCCAGGTTACCCGGGTCCTGCACATCCTCCAGCACCAACCATAAACCATGGTCAGCCCCGCAGGTTTCCAGGTCCTGCCAATTCTGCCGCACCACTGCGGCAACGCCCTGTGGCCCGGATTTGAGCGCAAATGAACTGAATACGTCTGCCGATACGTTCATCGTGCGGATATTCCGCTCGGCCGCTTGCGCGAGGATCTGCTCCCCGAAATCGGAAATCAACAATTCCGGGCTGTAAATAATCTGTTTGACCTCAGCCCGGTTGTCCAACGCATCCCCCACCAGTTTGAGCCCTTCCACATAAAAACTGCCGCTGTCCTTACGGCCCTTGCGGTCCTGTAATTTACGGATGGCTTTTATCTGTGCGTTGGCACTGCTGGTAATCTGTTCGTTCATCACTCAGTCTATCTGGTTGAATTTCCGGCTGTGAATGTGGCAAATCGCCACCGCCAGCGCATCGGCCGCATCATCCGGACGCGGAATCTCTTTCAATCCCAGCAGCATCTTGACCATCTGCTGAACCTGTTTCTTATCGGCTTTGCCGTAACCGGCCACCGCTTGTTTGATTTCCATCGGATTATATTCCGCTACGGGAATGCCGGCCTGCGATAACGCCAGCAGCAGCACGCCGCGTGCCTGTCCGACAGTGATAGCCGTGCTCACATTGCGCTGGAAAAACAGGTTCTCCACTGCCCCGCTGTCGGGGTGATGGAGAACCAGTAAGTTATTCAATTGCTCATAAATGGACTGCAAGCGCTCGGCGGTAGATAATTCCGGTCCGGTGCGCAGCACACCATAATCAATTACTTCCAGTGAATGATCCGCACGCTCTTCAAGAATGCCAAATCCGGTAATGGCACTGCCGGGATCAAGCCCAATTACGGTCATGCATTATTCAGCTTCGAGTTCGTTGAGCGCTTCGTCGCTCATGCTGAGGTTGGAGAACACGTTCTGAACGTCGTCCAGATCCTCCAACAATTCAATCACATGCATAACCTTCAGGGTTTTCTCGGTATCCAGTTCCAATTCCTGTTTAGGCTGGAAGCGTAGTTCGGCTTCTTCAGGTTCAACGCCGGCTTCTTTCAGTTTATCGCTGATGCCTTTGAATGCTTCCAAGGGGGCAAATATTTCAATGTATTCATCATCGCTGGTGACATCATCCGCGCCGCCTTCCACTGCCAGCTCGAAAACCTTATCGAAATCTACGCCTTTGGCAGGGATGGAGAAATAGCAAATGTGATCGAACTGCCAGGAAACAGCACCCAGCTCAGCCATACTGCCGCCGCTGTGCGAAAGGACATGGCGGATTTCCGCTACAGTGCGGTTGCGATTCTCCGTCAGGCAATCAATCATAACCGCGATACCGTTGGCCGCGTAGCCTTCGTAAGTGATGCGCTCAATTTCTGTTGTGTCCTTGCCCTCACCCGTGCCGCGTTTTATGGCACGATCGATATTATCCTTCGGCATGCTCTCACGTCTGGCTCGGTCAACAGCTAAGCGTAATTTAAAGTTGGCTTCAGGATCGTTGCCGCCTTCGCTTGCAGCAATGGCTATTTCTCTCGCTAAACGGGTAAATAACTGACCGCGTTTTGCATCTGCAGCGCCTTTCTTTCGTTTAATCGTTGACCACTTATTATGACCGGACATACCAGAGCTCCTTCTTAATATCAATTACATAGGGATATTCTAAATTATACCATTCGTGATTTCGGTAATTTTAGCTGTTAAATATGATCATCGGCAATAACCGGATTGGAAAGTTTGCCAACCCCTTCAATTTCCACTTCCACTTGGTCGCCGGGCAGCAGCGGGCCTACACCCGCGGGCGTCCCGCTCAGGATCACATCCCCCGCTTCCAAGGTCATGAAAGATGAAATGTACACAATCAATTGGGGAATGTTAAAGACCATTTCACGTGTTGATGCCATTTGGCGTAATTCATCGTTTACGCGGCAGGTAACCAACACATCCGCCGGATCCAGATCGGTTTCGATCCACGGCCCCAAGGGGCAGAATGTATCGAAACCTTTGGCGCGTGTCCATTGGCCGTCGCGGTTTTGCAAATCGCGCGCGGTCACATCATTGGCTGTGGTAAATCCCAGAATGTAATCGCGTACCTCGTCCATTTTGATCCAGCGCCCGCGCCGCGCGATCACTACCGCCAGTTCGGCTTCGTGTTCCACGCGCTGCGATTGCGGCGGCAGTACAATGGCCTGGTTGGGGCCAATCACAGCCGTTGGTGGCTTGCTGAAAATCAGCGGAATTTCAGGGATTTCAGCGTCGTGTTCGCGCGCGTGTTCGGGGTAATTTCGCCCGACGGCCAATACTTTACTGGGCATCACCGGTGCCAGCAAAGTTACCCGTTCCAACGGAATATCGGCGTCCAGCCGCCGGTAAGCGCCGAAAGGCGGGCCGCTGAGCGGACCAACCAGGCCTTCGTTGATCCAACCATATTGAGCCGGTTGTCCTTTTTGGGTATAACGAATGATTTGCATGAAAACTACCTTTTATAAATAAGATCAGTTCTTATTATAAGCGCTGACCATTATTCACAAGAAAAAGAGTCCCAAAATGTAAATAAATATAGGCTGGCAGATATCTCATTTTTCCAACCCTTGACAAAAATTAAGCCTTCGTCTATAAATCACCCCAATATCTGGACCGGAAAATGAAACAACTAAACCATATCATCTACACACAACTTATGGCTATGGCCATGCCCAAGGGAGCAACTTCACCCCGCGGGCTGTGCCAAAAGAATTGATTTCAAACCGGTACACCCCAGAGTGAATTGCTCCCCAGTTCCACGCTAACGGAGCAAATTCTCGCGGTAGGCTCGAGAGGTTGCTCTCGGGCTTTTTTCTTTATAAAGCCCATTGATTCGATAGAAAACAGGTAATTAAACCTAACTGAAATTTAAAAATACTTAAGTAATTGCATATTTCGAAAAATGCTCTTATCCAGAGAGGCAGAGGGACCGGCCCGCTGAAGCCTCGACAACCTGTTCTTAGAACAAGGTGCCAATTCCGGCAGATGATTCTGGAAGATGAGAGGAAATCCTTGACTCCTCTTCTCATCGTATGAAGAGGTTTTTCGTTAAGGAGAACAATTTTATGCCTATTAAAATACCCCAGGAATTACCCGCAAGGGAAATTCTCAATAGCGAAAATATTTTCGTCATGGATGAAGTGCGCGCTGTCCATCAGGACATCCGCCCCATGCAGATCCTGATCCTCAATTTGATGCCCACCAAGATCACCACGGAAACGCAGCTGCTGCGCCTGCTGGGAAATACGCCCCTACAAATTGAAACAGATTTGCTGCGCGTCAGCACACACGAATCCAAGAACACCCCTGAAAGCCACCTGATGGCATTCTACAAAACCTTTGACCAGGTCAAGATGCACTACTACGACGCCATGATCATCACCGGTGCGCCGGTTGAGCACCTGCCCTTTGAGGAAGTCGATTATTGGGAGGAATTAAAAGAAATCATGGATTGGAGCCTGACGCATACTTTCTCGCTCCTGTATATCTGCTGGGGTGCCCAGGCCGCCCTCTACCACCACTTCGGCGTGCCTAAGTTTCCCCTGCCCGCCAAGCAGTTCGGCGTCTTCCCGCACCACGTCATTCAAAAGAACGTGCAGCTGCTGCGCGGTTTCGACGACGTATTCTACGCGCCGCATTCACGCCACACCGAAGTGCGCCGGGCAGATATCGAAGCCAACCCGCGCCTGGAGGTTTTAGCCGAGTCAGACCAGGCCGGCGTCTATATCGCTGCCACACGCGACGGCCGCCAGATCTTCATCACCGGCCACTCCGAATATGACCCGCTTACCCTTCAGGCCGAATACCAGCGCGACCTGAAGGCCGGCTTGCCCATTCAGGTGCCGGTCAATTACTACCCGGATGACGACCCCAGTCGGGAGCCGCTGGTGCGCTGGCGCGGACATGCGCACCTGTTATTTTCCAACTGGATCAACTATTATGTCTATCAAAATACACCTTATGACCTAGACCGCATCGGCAGCATGTGCCGCCTGATCTACGGTCTGGAAGAAAAAGATAAATCAACCAATTAATTAAGAAAGGAAAGCCCATCATGACCCAACAAACCAGAAAATACGGATTCACCACGCGCCAGCTGCACGCCGGGCAAAGCGCCGACCCCAGCACGCACGCCTGCGCTGTGCCAATCTATCAAACCAGCTCGTATGCTTTCGATAACACCCAGCACGCCGCGGACCTATTCGCGCTCAAGGAGCCGGGCAACATCTACACGCGCATCCAAAACCCCACCACCGTGGTCTTTGAAGAACGCGTCACCAACCTGGAAGGCGGCGTGGGCGCCCTGGCCGCTTCTTCCGGCCTGGCCGCGCAGATGCTGGCCATCCTGACCATCTTGCAGGCCGGCGATCACATCGTGGCCTCTACCACCCTGTACGGCGGCACCACCACCCAATTTGTATATTCTTTCCAGCGTCTGGGCATCGAGACCACCCTGGTGGACGCCAACGATCCGGAGAATTTCCGCCGCGCGATCCAGCCCAACACCAAGCTGCTGTATGGCGAAACGTTGGGCAACCCGCTCATCAACGTGTTCCCCTTCGAGGAAGTCGCCAAAATTGGTCAGGAATTTGGCATTCCGCTCATGATCGACAACACTTTTGCCTCGCCTTACCTGGCGCGCCCAATCGAATACGGCGCCAACATCGTGGTGCAGTCGGCCACCAAGTTCATCGGCGGGCACGGCACCTCCATCGGCGGCGTGATCGTGGACGGCGGCAACTTCCAATGGGCCGGCAATGCGCGCTTCCCCAACTTCAACCAGCCCGATGATTCCTACCACGGCCTGGTGTTTGCCGAATTGGGAGAAGATGCCTTTATTAAGAAAGCGCGCGTGCAAGTGATGCGCGACCTGGGCAGCTGCCTATCGCCTTTCAACGCCTTCCTGTTCCTGCTGGGACTGGAAACGCTCAGCCTGCGCATGCAGCGCCACGTCGCCAACGCCCAGAAAGTCGCGGAGTTCCTTGAATCGCACCCCAAGGTGGATTGGGTGGCTTACCCCGGCCTGAAAGATAGCCCCTACCATGCCGCTTCGCAGAAATACCTGCCCAAAGGCCCCGGCAGCATTTTAGGGTTCGGCATCAAAGGCGGCATCGCCGCCGGCGCGCGCTTTATTGACAATTTGCAGGTCTTCACACACCTCGCCAACGTCGGCGACGCGCGCAGCCTGGCCATTCACCCCGGCTCCACCACGCACGGCCAGCTCAATGAGGAACAGCAAAAAGCTTCCGGCATCTCGCCCGAGTTCATCCGCCTATCCATCGGCCTGGAAGACATCGAGGATATCCTGTGGGATTTGGACCAGGCTCTGTCCAAAGCCTAACCTGGAGAGCGGATTTCCGCCAGTTCTTGTTAACCAGCCAATTCGTAGGGCGGGATTCCACCTGTGCCCTCCGGGGCATTCCCGCCTTTTTTATTGTGGATGTAGACTCCCTCTCCCTATAGGGAGAGGGCCAGGGGTGAGGGTCAACCATTACTGTAATCAGTCTAAAATCCAGTAGGGTGAAAAATCCCGGTCCGACAATCCATAGGGCGGTATTCCACCTTTGCCCTACGGAGTAATCCCGCCATTTCTATTGATCCTAACTCTCTCTTTGGCAAAGAACATACGAAGAGTGAAGGCTGAAAATGATTTTCTTTCGGCACTCACCCTCACCTAACCTCCCCCTCAAGGGGGAGGAATAACCTTTCATTAACATTACACGGTTGCCGGATAGAAATTTCCAGTTATAATTATGCCTGCTACGGGCGGGTAGCTCAGTTGGTCAGAGCGCATCTCTTACACAGATGAGGTCGCAGGTTCGAGCCCTGTTCCGCCCATTTTATTAATGATCGGGGAAACTGAAATATCATTTTATATTTCATAAATTATTAAATTGATACAGGTTAAATCTTTATTAAGTCTAGAAGATAGATTTATATTTAAAAAAATCATTTAACTAAGTTAAGCCAATGAATAACAAGTTATTCTGCTAATTGCAATATGCTAAGTAAAAATTTGAACATAATTTTGCAAAAACTATCATTTTTACTAAAAACAATAATGTTTTATATTAAACAACAAAAATTTGTATATTTTTCCTTAAAACGGAAAAACACAACCATATTATTATTAATTTCAATAACTTTTGCTTTTATATGCTCCATTTATTTAAACAGATATTATTCTTTCAATACTATTGATACTCATATTTTCTTTTCTTACAACTCAGAAAACGTCCAAATCGAAAATATCGTTATATGGATTGACTATAATAACAACTCAATCCATTGTGGTTTTATTTCAAAAAACGGTAGTGATTCAACCGAACCCATAATTATTCAGACATCGGATAATCTTCGACTGAGCAAAATTTCTCAGGAAACTCATTCAATTAACAAAATCAAAAAGAATAGATATCAAATAGAAGGATCTGATTTAAATATATATTCAATTTATTTTACGGGAATGATTTTTGGCAATAGAAAATCGGAAATCGATATGTTTTTTAATATTGACTCATATAGTCAAAACCTTCACTTGATCCCAGTCAAGATAGAATTAATAGGAATAGAAAATATTTTAATCGACACAATTTATCCGAAACCATCTGAATTAAAACCATGGGCACTTACCTTTGAGCCAAAGGATTTAGAAACCAATTTTGGTTCTGGCAAATACTTCTATTTAAATGGGGTTGATCGACATAATTCTAATAAATCACAATATGGATTATTGCTTATTGGAACTTTATTGGGAATTCTATTATCTATTATCAGTCAGATAATTCTTGATTATTTTACTTTTCTTGATAAGCAATAATAATATTTAATAATTTCCGTTGAACATAAATTATCTTTAATTAGCAAAAATAATGCTAAATTTAAATCTTCAAAAAAGTCAGTAAAATTTTAAAAAATACTTTATAAGTAATGAACACATATAAAAAGCATATTCAGACTCATACATTAGTTTGCATCTCCTACACAGATGAGGTCGCAGGTTCAAGCCCTGTTCCGCCCATTTCAAAGTTCAACTCCCGCAGCTCCTCTTATAGATGTGTACTGTGGTTCATAATCAAAAGAAAAGAAAAACAATACGAGAATGAGAGGACAGCACACAGAAGGAATTTACTTCTTGGGAAAATAGCGCAAAATCTAAAACCACACTGAGTAAAGATAAATACAGAAGAACGATAAAAATACCTACCCACATACTAAATACATATAAAAAGATACCTGATATATTACGCGCTATAAAACATTAATATAATATTGACCTAATATATTTTTTTAGTGCGGTTTTGGACAGCATCCGCTTATCCACTCGCAATCTTTTTCTAAATAAATTCTAAGCTTTAGGTCATCCCATTCAGCTTTGGTTTTACTATAATCAATTGTTTCTACAACAAAACCATCAAAGCATAACGTATCATTATTTGAGGGTTTACTCTCAAACCAAGGCACAACAATCGTATTGTAAAGATCGCTGCCAAAAATAGCTAGAGGTAGATCTCCCAAACCAGAAGCCTCAAAATTCGACCGATTTATTTGAATTAAATCAATATCCATTATTCCTTTTATTAATTTATCGCCTTTTGTATATAATTCAACTGAATAAGCATCTTTGTAAGTTCCAAGATATTCAATTTCATTTGTTGAGTAGGTATCTAAAATTTGAAATTCATATCCAATCTTTTTGAAATATTGGATTACATCGTCTACCTGCACACCAAAATCCTCTCTTTCAATTATTTCTTTTGTTGGAGTAGAAATTATCCTAGGTACACTAGTGGGAGGAAAAATTGATTTAGATAAATCATTTTCATTTTCGTTTACTATTTCAGTTTTCTGTAAGTTCAAATCCTTAGAAGAATTTCCAATCTTTAAATCTATTTCATTTATCAAATTCTCAATAATTAGGGACAGAAAAATAATTAATAGAAAGATATATATTATTTTTAGGAAAATACTCAAAATTTTTTTAATTTTCATAGTCATGTTTTTACCCACTGTAATGCTCTTATCCAGTTTTTAGCCCATTAATAATTCTATGATACCTTTATTGCTATAATACATATGAACCAGAGATAACTATCTAGTGGAAAACAAGTCAAGATAAGGTCTCTAGCTCAGTTGGTTAGAGCGCATCTCTTACACAGATGAGGTCGCAGGTTCGAGCCCTGTTCCGCCCACTTTGATTATTGATAGGGGAAATATGAAAAATAGATTTTTTATTCCTGCTTTCTTTCTTTTGATTTTAGGATTTTCATCATGGATTCTATTCTCAAATTATGAAAATTGGGAAATCGAAAAAATTTTTACATTTTTAAAAGATTTTTTAGAGATTATTTCACCAATTGTGATATTTATTCTGTCATATTTTGGTTTGAGAACATGGCAAGACGAACTAATCGGAAAACGAAACTTGAAGATTGTTGAAGAATTGTTTTCTGCATTTAATAATTTTGTATTTGAATTTAAAACTATTCGGAATTCTTGGCCATACACAAATCTGATACCGTCACGTGAAAATCAACGAAAAGATATTGATATTTATTATGGATTTAATTTAAATGAGGTAAACGAGAAAATTAACAATGCCGATAAATATAAAGATCTATTAATTAATAAAATCGATGAAGCAGAAAGAATTCTTGGAAAAAAGATATTGCCTAGTATTCAAGAACTACTAACATTATATGACCATTACTGTCTTGCTACGTCTGATATTTATCTTTTTAATCAACAAGGTGAAGATGGTGGCAAATTCTCCATTGATTCAATTATGAAAATGGAAACGTTACAATTAGTTGCAAATTATAGATACCCAATTAAAGGTGTAAGTGTTGAACAATTGAACAAATTATTTAATGACAGATTAGAAAAATCAGTTCAAACTTTTCGAAAGTGTATAAATAAATTATTTAACTGAAACATTTAAAATTTGGCGAATTGTTGTAAATAACACACCACATTTTTGGGTGTCGATCCCTATTTCACCCACTCCCCATTTTTCCCAAAAATCAACTCCCTTTCAATAATTCCCGCCTCATCAAGCTCCTCGCCCTTAGCGAAACCTGGATAAACTTGCGCAGGTGGCGCAGCGGTTGGATCTTGCTCTTCTCGTCTCCGTAGATGGTGCGGATGTTCACCCAGCCAATGGGAAAGCCGTGCATCAGGCAATACACAATCATCTCCACCTCGAACTCGTAGCCGGATTCGGCGGATTTGTGCAGCACCTCCATCAGGCGCCGGCTGACCAGGCGGTAGCCGGACTGGTTATCCGGGATGCGGTGCGCCACCGCCCAGGAGAACAGCAGCGTGCCCAGCGTGTTGCTGATGCGCCGCACAGTGGGCATCTTGCGGAAATCGCGCTTTCCGATGATCAGGTCCTGCTGCCCGCCCGCATAAGCATTCAAGAAAGCCGGGATCTCCCGCGGGTCGTGCTGGCCGTCGCCGTCCAACGTGATGATGAAGTCATATCCGCGTTCCAACGCCTGTTGGATGCCGGTTTTCAGCGCGGCGCCCTTGCCCTGGTTCGGTTTGCAGGAATGTACCATCGCGCCGGCTTTCTTGGCTTGATTGGCGGTCTCATCGGTGGAACCGTCGTCCACCACCAGCACCGGCAGATATGCCTTGGCGGCGCACACCACGTCAGCAATCCGCATTTCCTCGTTGTATGCCGCGATCAAAACCAGTCCCTTGTCTTTCTTGCCGGATGTCATTTGAACCTTCCTTTCAATAAAAACCGGAAAATTCGCCTTCCGGTCCTGTTTGCCTATTTTTTGACCATGGTCCTGTTTTTCATGGAACTTGAAGTAAATCACAGCTGCCACGATCAGCACTGCCGAAAATACCCATAAAACAATTTGTACCACGCCATAGGTTTGCTGAATACCCTGCGCGTACAGGAATCCCAGCATGATAAACACAGCTGATTTTATCAATTCGCCCGCCATCAACAGCGCGAGCCAACGCCGCAAAGCCACCCGCTGCAAGCCGACCGCGATGAGGGTCGGAATGGGAAAGCCCACCGTTAATTTCGACAACAAAACCAGACGCGGCGCGTACTTTTTCACTTCCTGCCCCAACCGTTGAATGCCGGCCGGATCAATACCGAATTTAACCGTGATACGCTGGATCCACTCGGTTTTACCGAAGCGGCCTAAACTGTACCAGCCCAGGTCGGCGGTCAGGTTGCCGGTAACAACGGCCAGATAAGCCGGCAGCGGCAGCAATTTTCCCGTGGCGATACCCGCTCCGGCGGCTAATAATGTGATCGGCCCCTCAGCAAAGGTTGCCAGCCATAAGATGCCGTAAGGCAAAATGCTGGCGGCTGTGATGGAACTGAGGAAATTCAGCATGATAAGCGATCCTTCCATTTATTTTGGGTCAAAAAGGACAACCCGCAATATTTTTCGGGTTTCCTTTAGCTTCATTTTAGTGAATATCAGGCCGCAGCCCATCACCCCAAGGGAGGATTCCATAGACGACAGGGGGATGATTATTTCAATTGATTAATCCATCCTAAGGCTGGTTACTTGCGCGCGGTTTTGGGCCAAAATTATACTGAATTTTGAGGTATTTATAAATAACTTTTTTGCGAGGAAAGCAGGACCGACTGTATGTCTATAAACAAAAAGAAGCTGATTATTTTAATAATATTGATGTTGATCCTATTCTCTATTGCCTATATCGCGGCTGACCGCTTCCTAATCCGGCACGTTGAGATCGCGGATGTGAACGCGTATGCCAGCGCGGTGGCCCAAACCAGCACGGCAGACGGCAGCATCGTAGTTGCCACCGCTGCCCTGCCTACCGCGCAGGTATCGACGGAGCTAACGACCCGGGATAGCGCCGCAGAAGAAAGCGGCATAGACAGCACCAGCGGTATCGCCAGCTTTGATGATTGGAATTATGAAAGCAGCGGGATTTCCATTTCCATCACGGAATATTCCAGCGGCAGCGGGAACGAGGCGCTGACCTATTTTGTGGCCGACGTGGTCATTACAGACGCCGCCCAACTGCAAAGCGCCTTTGCCGATAACCAGTTCGGGCAGAACATCATTGCCTACACCTCCGAGATTGCGGAAGAAAACAACGCCATCTTTGCCATCAACGGCGATTATTACGGCTTCCGCGACGACGGCATCATCATCCGCAATGGGGTGATCTACCGCGATGATTCGGCCCGCATCGGCCTGGCTTTTTACACGGACGGCAGCATGCAGGTCTATGACGAAAGCCAGACCAGCGCGGCGGAGCTGCTGGCGGACGGCGTGTGGAATACGCTCTCCTTCGGCCCGGCTCTGTTGGATAATGGCGAGATTATCGAAAACCTCGGCACGGTCGAGATCGATACCAACTTCGGCAATCACCCCATCCAGGGCAGCCAGCCCCGCACCGGCATCGGCGTCATCGACGACAACCACTTCGTTTTCATTGTTGTGGATGGGCGCAGTAAAGGTTACAGCGTAGGCGTGACGTTGGATAAGTTCGCTGAAATATTCCAGCAATTATGCTGCACCGAAGCCTATAACCTGGACGGCGGCGGTTCTTCTACCATGTACTTCCTGGGGCGCGTGGTCAACAACCCGCTAGGTAGGAATAAAGAGCGCGGCACCAGCGATATTCTGTTCATCAGCGCTGATGCCTGAGACTGGAAACTCGGCAGGACTGTCTGTGTATAAAATAATGAAGGCGATACCAGCATTAAACCAAAACAATAACGACGCCTAACAGGAGAAAACAAAATGGAAGTTATGCTGTTCGGTGGACCCGGTGGACATGCAGGTCCGGGTGGACGTGGAGGTCCGGGTGGTCGAGGAGGTCTTGGCGGCCGCTGGTTTCGCCTGCGTCCTTATGGCTACGGCTACGGCTGTTTTCCCGGCGGTTGCGGGTGCTTCACCCTGGCCATCCTGGCTGTCCTGCTGGCCCTGGGCGGCCTTGTCTTCTGGATTTAGTAATAACAACACAGAGAGTCTCCCTTTTTAAGGCGAGGTTCTTTATTTAATTTCCATCAAAAGTATTCTTGTTTTCATTGCTCATGGCTATGCGCAGATTATTAATTCTCCCTCACCGCTTTTTTCTCTCGTTGATTAACATACTTTTATTCATTGTTGACTCTCTTTTAATACTTGCAGTATGGTTTGCTGTGTTTGTATAATGAATTTGTATATTTTATAGACTAAATAAACAATGTTCAGGGAGAGGATGTTATGTCGAGGACAAAATTTGGCTTATTAATTACCTCACTTCTATTGATTATCTCGCTGGCATGCAGCGTCTCGATTAATTCCGGCGGCGAACAAACCAGCGTCCCTTCGGAAGCGGAACAGACTTTGTCCGCCATATATGCCGGTTACACGGCCGAGGCTCTGGCGCAGCCCGCGCAGGAAGAACCCCCTGCTGAAGAGCCCGCCGCCGAGCAGGTGCCCGCCGCCCCTGAGATCACGCATACCACCATCCCCGGCAACCCGGGCTCACCCGACCAGGAGAAGGACGAGATCGACACCTCCAACACGGCCGCCGATCGGCTGGCGTTGGGCGACTCCTTCCGGCTGGGCAACTTCGAGCGGCCTTTCACCCAGGATAGCATGGTCTACAAGCAGGAGAATGACCTGTTTTACCTGGAACTATCCGAGGACGACGATTTCTACATCTTCTCGCTGGAATTGATCGGCCCCGGAGAAGACGGCACGCTTTCAGCGCATTACGGCATCGAGTTCGACTCCGATAAGGATGGGCGCGGGGACGTGCTGTTGTGGGCCAGGGGCGGCAACCATCCCGACTGGACCATCGAAGATGTTATGGTATTAAGGGATAGCAACAACGACGTGGGCGGCTCCAGCCCGGTGGTGCCCGACAGCCGCGACGGGGATGGGTATGACGAGGTGCTCTTCTCAGCGGATGTGCTGGACGACCCGGACGCCGCCTGGCAGCGCATCGACCCGAACGACAGCAATATCATTCAACTGGCCATCAAGAAGGGCCTGATCGATGAGGGGCGCTTCTTCTGGAAGGGTTGGGCGGACAGCGGCCTGGCCGACCCGTCCAGGTTCGATTACAACGACAGCTTCAGCGAGGAACAGGCCGGCTCACCCAACAAGAACAGCAGCCTGTACCCGGTCGGTCAGCTCAACCTGATGGACAGTACCTGCTGGGTGGCCTATAACTTCGAAGCCAGCGGCAAGGAACTGGGCGGCTGTTACCAATTGGCGCCTGAACCGACGAAAAAACCGCCCACGCAGACGCCCTGCTCCGGCACCTGCAACACCGGCACCTCGCAGCGCTGCTGCACCTGCGCGGGTTGGCACTGGACGGCGGATGGCTGCCGGTTGATTCCGCCGGCGTAAATCCTGATCAATAAAAAACTCGTTTCTATTTGAGAATTTTGCTCTGAAGTGAAGAATATAGAAAAAAGCCGGTGTTTTTAAAACGCCGGCTTTACCATTCGTTCAACGACCAAAATTTACACAGCTGCAGATTGTGGGGTTTTCCTTCGCTGCCAGAAAACCAGCGCCAGCACTAAACCGGCCAGCGCCAGGCCCACACCGAATTCATCGATGATATAAGGCGTGATGGCATTTTGCAGGGTCAGCGGAGTGAAAATCGCCTGGATAAAAAGGTTGTGGCTGGCATGCAGCAGCGCGGCCGGCCAGAAGCTTCCGGAGGAATTGCGCAGCCAGCTAAAGGCAAAGTTCAGGCCGGTGACCATCAAGGTGAACATGATAGCGCCATACCAGCGTGGAATTCCCGCATTGATGTAATCCGCGAAGAGAATCAGCGGCAGGTGCCACAGCGTCCAGACAGCGCCGGTGATCAGGGTCGCCTGGTTGAAAGAGAACAATTTTTTCAGTTCCGGGAATAACAGCCCACGCCAGCCGATTTCCTCACCGGTGCCGGAAAGCAGCCCGCTCAACACACCTAAAACGCCCATATACCCAAAGTAAATCACCGACCGCCAGATCTGCGGTAATTCTGTGAAAAAGCCGCTGGTATTTGCGATCAGCGCTGCTCGATCGAACGCTCCCAGCCCGCTGGTCCAGGTAATGCCATAAACTACCAGGCCATAGATTATCGGAAGGCAGTAGCCGATAAACAGGTATTTAAACCGGCCGGGTTTCCAGCCCAATCCCCGCAAAGAGTGCTCAAAGATCAATTGTGTCAAGATGGCCGAGAACCCGGGCATCCACATCAGGCCGAAGACATACAACCCGCCCCCAGCGGCCAGGGTCCCAGCTCTCAGGATAAGCGCATAGAAAATGCCCGAAAAGGCAATCAGAAATGCCAGATAAGTAAAGATTTTCTTTTTTATTTTGTTTTGCATGCTGTCCTTATTGAAAAAGAGATATTTTTAATACGAGAGCAAGGTGCATAGGGTTGCCCGGTTTGCTGCGAAGTATGTAAACGGATAATGGCAGTAAATTGGGCGTCTGTTACCAATAGGCGCCTGAGCCGATGGAAAATCCGGCCGTACAGACGCTCTGCTCAGGAACATGCAACACCGGCACCTCGCAGCGCGGCTGCACTTGTGTGTGGGTTGTGAATGGACTGCTGAGGGCTACAGGTTGATACAGCCGTCACTCGCTTCTTTTACCTATTTTGTGATAACTGATTAGCGGAAACAACGAGATAGCACAATATGGCAACCATAAAGTATCGTGAATATGAGAATAAACTCCTTGTTCTAGTTATCGTATAAGGTAGCTATATCATGTATTCTACGCTTCATTTCTGTACGGATATGTAACGGCTCTAAACACTCGCATTTATCCCCTAAACTGAAAAGAATATTGTAGTAGTAATCGTTCTCTATGAAAGGAAAACTAACAATGTAATGCTCATCACCGTCGGGCGAAAAGTCATCATAAGTGCAATAGTCAAGTGCCCTGTCCATGACAGATTTATGAATACGAATTTTGATTTTTGTTTGTAAAGTTACCAAGATATCAGGAAAATCTAACTGCGGTTTTTGATAATCTCGTGGCGTAAAAATTTTCTCTAGTATTTGTAGGTTTGATGTGCGGGATAGTTTGAATAGGCGAAAATCATTTCTTATATAGCAATACCCTTGCCAATACCAATGACTACTTTTCAATACAAGCTGGTACGGCTCGGCTGTTCGTGCAGTCTTATTTCCATAGCGGTCTGTATATTCAAACGAAAGTAGCTTGCTTTCCTGCAAAGCTGTTCTGATAATTTCTAAATATGGTTGTATGTTCCTGTTGCCCATCCACGGGCTTAAATCTATATATATTTGATTTACTCTTAATTCAATGTCTTTCGCTCTATCCGCGGGGATAAAACTCTTGACCTTCGCAAGGGCGTTTACCAGTTCATTACCTCGTATCATGTTGGAAAGGCTGGAAAGCCCCATCAAGATAGCGGAAAGGTCGGCAGTCGAAAAAACCCTTCTATCAATCTTGTATTCCGGCATAATTTCAAAGCCCCCGCCCACGCCCGATGTTGAGCGAACAGGAATACCCGCCATGTTGATAGTGTCTATGTCGCGGTAGATTGTACGGGGTGAAACTTCAAACATATCTGCTAACTCCTGTGCGGCTATACGCTCTTTATCAAGGAGTATCATAATAATGCTAACAAGCCTGTCAATTTTCATCTAATAGCCGCCTTTCAAAATTTCTTTTTATCATTATGGATTGTTGCCATATCGTTGTCAACAATTGCATGCTACTATAAAAAAGCAAACAAATCAATCTACCTATCAGGAGAAGACACTATGCAGAAAAAAGCCTTATTAATAATTGATATTCAAAATGACATTACAAAGAATTACAAGGATATTATTGACAATATCAATAAAGCTATTGATTGGGCAGTCAATAATAATATGCATGTTATTTATATAAGGCATGAAAATTTATCAGCCGGCACGAGGACTTTTAAATCCAATACACATGGATCTGAATTAGCTTCAGATTTGAGAATAGTATCAAAAAATGTTTTTACAAAATACAAAGGAAACGCATTAACCAGTGAAGAATTTACAGACTTTATTAATAAAAATGAAATATGTGATTTCTACATAGCAGGAGCAGATGCTGTTGCTTGTGTTAAATCTACCTGTTTCAACTTACGCAAAGCAAATTATGGCGTTAATGTCTTATCAGATTGCATTACCAGCTATGATAAAAGGAAAATCGATGAAATGCTAAGTTATTATGAAAGTAAAGGCAGTAAAATCATTCGTTTAAATGACTTGTTACCTAATCACATCTTTGAAGCATAGAAACATTACTGAACTCAATCGATAAAGAAGACCAACTAGGACTATGGCGGCGATATGTGGTTTGTTGTCTGTTTCGGGTATGACATTTTTGGCGTTAAACAGTCTGATGTTTGGTATCTATACAGGTATGATATGTATATTTACATTAGATAAAATCATTGAAATTGCAGCAATATTATATTATTTGTATGTTGGTGCTATTTACATAAAGCCCATTACACCAAGTGTTTTTCCAATGTGAGGTTCAGGATATCCAATACTGTCAGCAAGATTACCATAAGTAATAATTTTTTCCTCCCAGATATTTTTTACAAAATCCATTAGATAGCAGAGTATTTCTATCGCCCAATAATCATGGTCAAGGTCTTGTCTTTCCATATTCAAAACCCTCAATAAAAACGATTTATGAAGTATCTACTAGCTTTTCTTCAACTCAATAACCGCATCCTTGACATCCTCCACCCCGTGCAGGGTCTTGAGCATGGCCACGATGGCCTCGCTGATGATCTCGCCCGGAAAGCCGCTCAATTCGATCTCTTCCCCGTTCACCGTAATTTTGATGTCATACATACTCTACTCCTTTTTGATCATGTCGTGGATCATTTCCATTAATCGGTCGTAATCCCCGTCGTACGTCCACAAGGTATTCGGCCGCAATTCCTTTTCCCCCAGGCGCACCTTGGGTACGAAGTCGTCCTCCGCACCCTCCACCAGGATGACCTGCGGCGCGCTGACATCCTGCAGTACGCGCAGGATGTCGCGCAGCGCCAGCCGTTCGGGGAAGCGAAAGCCACTCTCCGCGCGCCCCGCCAGCGCCACGCCGTTCGCCCCGGCTTTGGCGTAACGGTCGCTATCCTTGCCGGGCTGGTCCAGGCTGAGGGCCTGTTCGCTTACTTTGACGGCCGCCACGCGCAGCCCCTCGGCGCGCAGGTCACCGATCAGGCGCTCAATCAGGGTGGTTTTGCCGCTGTCGGAATAGCCGTAAAAGCCGATCACGGCTGCTTGGATGTCTTTTTCAGGGGTTTCCGGCATGCATTTCCTCCGCTTCTTACCAAATTATACAGTCAACCTCGCCCAACGCTCGTATAATAATGGCTGATTTATTATTAACATGAATCTAATGCAATGCTGCGTGGAAGCGCAGTAAATTTAACCTAGAGGTAGTATGAAATCACAACAGCAGCAGTTCGCCGAGGGTGTGCTCTTTACCGACTTTTACCAGCTCACCATGGCACAAGTTTATCACCGCATGGGCATTCACGAATCCAAAGCCCAGTTCGATTACTTCTTTCGGTCTTACCCCGATTACGGCATCCATCAAGCCGGATACTGCGTTAACGCCGGTCTGGAAACGTTCATGGATTGGGTCTCGGAAGCCTATTTTAAGGAATCCGAGATTGATTACCTGCGCAACCTGAAAGACGCCAACGGGCGCGCGATGTTCACCCCCGAATTTCTCAAATACCTTCAGGGCCAATCGGTAGCCACCGGCTTGACCCTGCGCGCCGTACCCGAAGGACGCGTGATCCATCCTTACGTGCCCAACGCCATCGTAGAAGGTCCGCTGATTTTCGCCCAACTAATTGAAACCTCCCTGCTCAATCACCTGAATTACCAAACCCTGATCGCCACCAAAGCCGCGCGCATTTACGAAAGCGGCATGGGCCAAGCCATGCTGGAATTCGGCCTGCGCCGCGCGCAGGATCGCTCCGGGTTTGCCGGCGCGCGGGCAGCAATTATCGGCGGCGCGGCCGGCACCTCCAACGTCGGCGCTTCGGCTGTGTTGGGCTATCAGCCCAGCGGCACGCACGCGCACAGTATGATCCAGGCCATCGTGGCCATGGGCGGCACGGAGCTGGACGCTTTTGAGGCTTACGCCGAATCTTACCCGGACGCCTGCATCCTGCTGGTGGACACCTACGACACGCTCAACAGCGGTATTCCCAATGCCATCAAGGTCTTCGAAAAGCTCAAAGCCCAGGGGCACAAACCGGTCGGTATCCGCATGGACTCCGGCGACTTGGCCTTCCTGACCATTCAGGCCGCGCTGATGCTGAACAAAGCCGGTTTTCCGGACACCAAGATCGTGCTCTCCAATCAAATGGACGAGCTGGTCATTTGGCAGATCATCACCCAAATTAAAGAAGAATCCGCGCGTTACGGACTGGATGCGGATAATCTCATCAGCCGCCTGGCTTACGGCGTAGGCACGCGCCTGATCACCTCCGAAGGCGATCCCGCGCTGGACGGCGTTTTCAAGCTGGTGGCTATGCAGCAGGATAATGCCTGGGTGCCGGCCATTAAGATCTCCGAGAATCCCGAAAAGACACTTAACCCGGGCTATAAGAAAATTTGGCGTTTATATGACCAATCGCAAAAAGCCATCGCGGATGTGCTCAGCCTGGCAGACGAGGACCTCTGCCACCTGGAAGCCATTCACCTGCATCATCCCACTGATCAGACCAAGCAGCGCGTGCTAAACTGCGCCCAAATATCCAAAGTAGAGAAGCTGCACGAAACCATCCTGGAGGATGGCAAGCTGGTGTATGAATTCCCCACCCTGGAGCAGATCCGCCAGACACGCGCAGATGACATCCAGCGCCTGCATTCCGGCGTGAGGCGTTTGATGAACCCCCATAATTACCACGTTTCCTTGACCGATAAACTCTGGAATTTAAAAGAAGAGTTGATTTTCCAATATACAAACGGTACGAAAGGATAAACCGAACCAATCTTATGAATAGTATAGAAGCCGTCCGCCAAGAATTTAACCAATTGATTTCCCCTGATACGAGTATAGAGACCATCGCTGATGGTCTCGTCTTCTCCGAAGGTCCCTTATGGGACGCGCGCCATAACCGCCTGTTATTCTCCGACATCCCCGCCGACACCATTTATTCCTGGTCGCAGGAAAAAGGATTGGAGCCTTTCCGCCATCCGGCCGGTTTCCCCAACGGCCTAACATTCAACCGTCAGGGCGACCTGATTGCCTGCGAGCACCGCACCCGCGGTGTGAGCGTCACGAAGGAAGGCGCGGAACCGCAGGTAGTGGCTTCCCATTTCGAGGGAAAGAAGCTCAACTCCCCCAACGACATCATTGCGGCCGGCGACGGCTCTATTTTATTCACCGACCCCATCTACGGCCTGCGCGAGGGCAACGGCGGTCCTGCGGAGGCTGAACTCGCCTTCCAGGGCGTTTACCGCCTACCTCCGGACGGCGGCGAGTTGGAATTGGTTACCGATTCCTTCGAGCGCCCCAACGGGTTGGCCCTTTCGTTGGATGAAAAGCAGCTTTACGTCATCGACACGGTCCGCCAGCACATCCGCGTTTTCCAGATCGGTGAAAACTGGGAGATCAGCGGCGGATGCATTTGGGTGGAATTATGGGACGATGGCAAGGTCGGACGGCCGGACGGCATGAAGTTTGACAAGCACGGCAACCTGTTCAGCACCGGCCCGGGCGGCGTGTGGGTCTTCAACCCGCAGGGCGACCTGCTCGGACGCATATCCCTGCCCGAGAAGACCTCCAACCTGGCTTGGGGCGACGACGACCTGCAATCGCTTTACATCACTTGCAGCACCGCGGTTTACCGCGTGCGCTGCCAGACCGGCGGGCTGCCGCTGGTTGATTGATTTCCTGCTGCGCCTCCCGCAAAGGGAGTTGTCCAGCCGGAATTCTTGGACAAAAAAAAAGCGAGGGAGCGCCAAGCGCTCTCTCGCTTTATTGTTTGCAAGGGTGTCTGCCTTAGCTCCCCTGCCGGACGGCTTTATCGATGAAATAGGAACGCACCCAGCGCCGTTCTTCGGACGACATGCGCGAATGCGCGGCGGGTTGGCCGGTCGGGATCATATACTCTTTAGGCCGGCGTCCGCTGGCAAAGTAGCGCTTGCCGCCCTGTGAAGGTTCCTGATAATCTCCGTGATAGTTCAAATCCACACGCTTCATGGACTCAAATTCCAACAGTTTGGCATCCGCTTCCTCGGCCTCAAGAGCCGCATCCGCCTCTTCCTCGCTGGCCAGCGCGGCCGCGGGCAGCGTATAAGCGCCGTTGCCCACGTCAAAACGCGCCACCAATTCTTCTTCCGACCCGTTGAACCAGTTCAGGTCCATGTGAGTCTTGAATCCCGGCAGCGTGCCCTTGTCGGAGTACTGCCAGAAGTCCCAACCCGCCCAGGGGTACAGTGGTGTTGGCCACAGGGTAGTGTACTGCGCCATCCATAAAGGATACTCGCGCGCCCAATCCGCATGGATGCGTTTTTCGTACATCATGTAGCTGCGCCAGAAACCGCCGCTGGTATAAATAATCGGCTTGCGGTTGGTCAGCCGTTCCACTTCACCGAGGAACTGCTGCACTTTCAAGTTCAATTTTTCGCCTTTGCTGCTGGCCACTTCCAGGTCCAGCACAGGCGGCAGACTGGTGAATTGGCCCACAGTTTCCACGAATACCTGCGCCTGGATGATCGGGTCGATGTGCGTGCGGAAAAAGTGATAGGCGCTCCAATAAATACCGTTTTCCGCGCAGCCTTGAATATTCTCGTACAAGCGTTCATCGATGTACAAGGTGGTTTTCTTATCGGGAAACTCGGTGGCTTTCAGGAAAGCAAATTTCACACCGGCGCGTTTCGCTTCGCTCCAGTCAATTTCAACCTGCCAATGGGATACGTCAACTCCGGGAATCATGCCGCGCCTCCTTTACTGAATCACCATGTTATTTAATTCGGTAACGGAACCGTTGAACCAGTTCAGTCCCAGGTTGGTAGCAATACCGGGCAGCCGGGCCTGGTAAGAATACTGCCAGAAAGTCCAGCCGGCCCACGGCCACATCTGGCTGGGCCAGATGCTGCCGGGTTTATCCAGCCATAAAGGATATTCACAGCCCCAATCCGATTCCGGAAGATAGGTCTTCCAGTAGGATTCAGATGTATAAATGATGGGTTTTACTTTCAGGGTTGATTCGAGCAATTCTACAAAAGTCCGAACGTTTTTATCCATATCGGTCAGGTTGGTGCGGTGTGTTTCCAGGCAGACCACCGGCGGCAGCATGCCTTTGAAGTTGCCAACCGTATTCAGGAAGGTTTCGGCCTGCTGGCCGACGTGCAAATTGGGATGCAGCCAGTGGTAAGCGCCTGCCAGAATGCCGTAATCCTGTGCTTTCTGCATGTTGGTATCGTACATCGGGTCAATACTGTCCAAAGCTTCGCTGGCCTTAATAAACACAAAATTGACGTCCCCATTGCCAAATTGGGTCCAGTCGGCCGCGCCATTTTTATCTGATAGATCAATTCCAGATATCATAAAAAGGTTCCTTAATATTAATAATTCGTCACCTTTTATGTTACAAGTATCGTGCCAGGGCAAGCGCTTTATGTCAGTAAAAATTCTTCGCAAATAAGATTTAAAGAAAAACAGCAGATCAGCGTCTGCCGTTTTCAGTTTGTCGGGAGATTTATTCGCCTATTGATCCGTCAGCGCCAGCTTGACCGCGAAAGCCGCAATTACGACGGCGAAGGCTTGCTGCATGCGCTTGACTGCGCGGGATGAATTCAGCAGGTATGTTCTCACGCTGCTGGCCAGCAGGCCGTACAGCGCAAACACCAGCAGGGTCAGTCCCATGAAGACAGCGCTCAGCAGTAGCATCTCCATGGTAGGCGCGCTGGAATTTTCCGTTATAAAGAGCGGCAGGAAAGAAAAGAAGAACAGGGTCAATTTGGGATTGAGCAGGTTGATGGTAATGGCTTTCAAAATGATTTGCCCCGCGTTAGCCTCCTGCCCTTCCTGTTTGAATTCCAACTTTCCGGCTTCTCGCCACATGTTCCAGGCCAGATAGAGCAAATAAGCCGCGCCCACCATTTTGATGGCCGAAAAGATGTGCGCGCTCATATTGAGGATGGCCGATAAGCCCAACACACTGGCCAGGATGTGTGGCAGGATGCCCAGGGTGCAGCCGAATGCGGCCGCCAGACTGGCGCGTCCTTTATGCGTGATACCGGTGGTGATGGTGTAAATCGCGCCCGTGCCGGGGATCAGGATAACCGCCAATGAGGTAAGCAAAAACTCCGCATTAATCATGTTTTTTACCTCACAAATATCTACTTACTTTTTAACCAAACTAACCGACAATGTTGACCAACCGTCCGGGCACGTAAATGACCTTGCGCGGGGCTTTGCCGTCCAACTGCTTCTGGATGGCTTCGCTGGCCAGGGCCAGCTCTTTGGCTTGCGCTTCGGTAATGTCTACCGCCACAACGATCTTGTCACGCACTTTGCCGTTTACCTGCAGCACCAGTTCGATTTCATCTTCGGCGGCCGCGGCTTCATCGTATTCCGGCCAGGGTTGCTGGTGAATGGAATAGGGTTTGCCGAAGCGCGCCCATAGTTCCTCAGAAATGTGCGGGGCTACCGGCGCCATCATGCGCAGGTAAATATCCACTGCCTCATTCCAGGCAGGCGTGTTCCAGCCGCCGGCGTCCTTGATGGCAGCCATCTCATTCAGCAATTCCATCAGGGCGGAAACGACGGTATTGAACTCAAAGCGCTCGAAGTCGGTGCCGACCGATTTCAGAGTCTGGTGCACCTTGCGGCGCAGCTTGCGGTCCAGCGCTTTGGTATCTTTGGCAGTCTGCCCCTCTTCCTGGAAGATGGACCACACCCGGCCCAGCCAGCGGTGCGAACCCTGGATATTGCCCGGGTCCCACGGCCCGCCGATCTGCCAGCGATAGCCGAACATCAGGTACGAGCGTACCGTGTCCGCGCCGTATAAACGCACCTGTTCATCCGGGTCAACCACATTGCCGCGCGACTTGCTCATGCGCTGGCCGTCCGGGCCGAGGATCTGGCCCTGGTTGCGCAGCTGGATCATGGGTTCGTCACCCTTGGTCACATTCAGGTCGCGGAAAGCCTTGTGGAAGAAGCGCGTGTAGATCAGGTGCATGGTGGCGTGTTCCACGCCGCCGGTATAGCAATCCACCGGCATCCAGTAATCATACTCGTCCTGCTTGAAAGGCCAGTCCGGGTTCTTGGGGCTCAGGTAAGCCAGGTGGTACCAGGAGGAGCACATGAAGGTGTCCATGGTATCCGTTTCGCGTTCGGCTTCCCCGCCGCATACCGGGCAGGTGGTGAAACGCCAGGTGGGATGCAGCTTCAAGGGGCTTTCGCCGGTTGGCCGCCATTCCACATCGTCCGGCAGCATTACGGGCAGTTGGTCTTCAGGTACCGGCACCGCGCCGCATTTCGGGCAGAACACCACCGGAATCGGCGCGCCCCAATAGCGCTGGCGCGAGATCAGCCAGTCACGGATGCGGTACGTGACCGCGCCTTTGCCAACGCCCTTTGCTTCAATGAATTCAATGGCCTTGCCGATAGCTTCAGCGCCGGGTGTGCCGTTCAGCGGGCCGGAGTTGACCACAGTGCCTTCCGCGGGTACCGCGGTGGGCATGGTGGCGCCGTCCAGTTTTTCCATGTCATCCGGTTGGATGACTACGCGCACATCCAAGCCGAACTTGCGCGCGAAGTCAAAGTCGCGCTGGTCGTGCGCAGGAACGCCCATGATGGCGCCCGTGCCGTAGGTCATCAACACGTAATCAGCCACCCACACCGGCACGCGTTCGCCGTTGACCGGGTTGATGGCATAACCGCCGCTGAACACGCCGGATTTTTCCTTATCGGTGGCTTCGCGCTGGATTTCCGTCTGGCGCACAGCCTCGTTCACATAAGCGTCCACCTCCGCTTTTTGTTCGGGAGTGGTCAGTTTTTCCACCAGCGGATGCTCGGGGGCCAGCACCATGAAAGTCACGCCCCACAACGTATCCGGGCGCGTGGTGAAGACTTCCAGCGGATCGCCCTGCTCGGTGGTGAACACCACCGAAGCGCCCTTGGACTTGCCGATCCAGTTGGTTTGCAGCAGCTCCACCGGTTCAGGCCAGTCGATCTGGTCAAATTTCAGTAGTTCGTCGGCATAATTGGTTATGCGGAAGAACCACTGGTTCAAGTCTTTCTTAATAACCGGCGTCTTGCAGCGTTCGCAATGGCGGTCTTCGCCCCATACCTGCTCACGTGCCAGGGTGGTGTTGCAATTCGGGCACCAGTCCACCGGAGACATCTTGCGGTAAGCCAGGTTGTTTTTCATTAACTGCACAAAGAACCACTGCGACCAGCGGTAATATTCGGGGTCGGCTGAAACCGCCTCGCGGCGCCAGTCGAACATAGCACCCATGCTGCGCAGCTGTTTGCGCATGTTGGCGATGTTATCGTAGGTCCATTCCTTGGGATGGATGTTGCGCTGGATGGCAGCGTTTTCCGCCGGCAAGCCGAAGGCGTCGAATCCCATCGGGAACATGACGTTGTAACCCTGCATGCGCTTGAAACGCGCGTGCGCATCCGAAGGCGTCATGGCATACCAGTGGCCGATATGCAGATTGCCGGAGGGATAAGGCAGCATAGTAAGCGCGTAGTACTTCTTTTTGCTCTTATCAATGTCGGCATGGTACAGGCCGTCCTCTTCCCATCGTTTCTGCCACTTGGATTCAATATTTGCCGGTATATATCGTTCGATTGGTTCTGCCATTCATTATCCTCTTGTTGTTAAAAAAATAATCCTTCGTCCTCAGGGACGAAGGCATTCTCCGCGGTACCACCCTGGTTGCTCAACTTACGAGCCACCTCAGTTTCGCTGTAACGGGCACACCCGGACGCGGCTACTGCTTCTTTTCACTGCGTCAGCCTGCCCCACGGGGCTTTGAGGCGAGTTCGGCCGGTTGTGTTCCGCGGACACCTTTACCGGGCTTGCACCTGGTCTTCCCGATTCGCTGGCGGATGGCCTACTACTCCTCTTCAGCTTTTAAAGTGGACCCAGAGAGATTCGAACTCTCGACCTTCTCAATGCCATTGAGACGCGCTCCCAACTGCGCTATGGGCCCTAATTGTCTTACCCAGTGGACCTGGAGGGATTCGAACCCTCGACCTCGTCAGTGCGATTGACGCGCGCTCCCAACTGCGCTACAGGCCCTTGTTTATGGGCAGGGGAAATTCTACCCAATACACGTTAACGTGTCAAGCAAATCACGTAGGGTGTGAGTATACCATAGGATTTTTCAGGCACCTAACAATTGATTGATTTCTTTAATGGCGCTCGCGCGATCCGTAAAGAGAACAGCATGCAGCCCCATCTCGGCCGCACCGGCGATGTTGTGCGAGACGTCATCCACAAATATGGCTTCCTGCGCTTCCACACCCAGCTTATCCAGCACAACCTGGAATGCGCGCTCGTCCGGCTTGCGCAGGCCGATTTCCGAAGAAAAGACCGATACGTCGAAGACATCCAGAAAATCGCCGTACAGCTTGACCAGGTTCTGGCGCCCGTTCACCCAGGCATTGCTGAGCAGTCCGATCTTGAACTTTCCCTTGAGGCCGCGCAGATAAGCGACCAACTCCCGATCTACTTCGTCCCCACCGAAGAATTCGTTGTACATCTGCGGCCAGCTCTCGATGGGCTGGTGATACAGTGCCGCGATGGTCTCCCAATGCTCGATATCGGACAATTCCCCAATCTCAGATTGCAGTGAGGTTGGGCCGTTAAAAATGGCCTGCTCCAGCTCCATACGCGGGACGCCCAACCGTTTAGCCAAGCCTTCACGCGGCGCCGGGTCCACCGTGCGCAGGATCACCCCACCCATATCGAATATCATAGCTTTGATCACTTTTTGCATGTTCAACCACCTCGAAAAAATTTAGGCAATTATAGCAGGTGGATGGATGTAAATTTAAATAAATATCCTAATTGAAAAGATATCGTTATAATTCCCATCATGTTGAATTTAGAAAACCTGCTCTCGGAAAACCTGGAAATTGATTTATCCCCTGCCCAATCCAAAACTTTTGCAGAATACGCAAGCTTGTTGTTGGAATGGAACCAGAAGTTCAACCTGACCGCCATCACCGACCCGCAGGAGATACAGCTCAAACACTTCTACGACTCGCTCACCTGCCTGCGCGCCATCCCGCCGGAGGCAAAGTCGCTGATCGACATCGGCTGCGGCGCGGGGCTGCCCGGCATTCCGCTTAAGATCATGCTGCCGGGCCTCAAACTGGTGCTGGTGGACTCGGTCGGCAAGAAGGTCGAGTTCTGCAAAATAGCCGCGCAAGAGCTGGGCTTGACGGATGTTACCGCCCTGCACGCCCGCGTGGAAGACCTAGGCCAGGATAAGATGCACAGGGAGCAATATGATTGGGCTGTGGCACGCGCCGTGGCGCCCCTGCCCGTGCTGGCCGAATACCTGCTGCCCTTGGTGCGTGTGGGCGGCAGCATGTTGGCGCAAAAAGGCGCCAGTGCCGCCAGTGAGCTACAGCTGGCCAACAAAGCTATACGCATCTTGGGCGGCGGGCAGGCAAAGGAAGACAGCTTCGAACTACCGGTCACGCACGATCAGCGCGCGCTCATTCAAGTGGTCAAAGAGAAGAATACCCCGGCGCAATATCCCCGCAAAGCCGGCACCCCTTCCAAAAAACCCCTGGGATAAACAGGTTACTGGTGGTTCAGGCGCGTAACTTGGCCCGCGCTCACCTGCCAGATCCGGCAGGTATGCGCAAAATCCTCAGAAAACAGTCCCAAGTCGGTTGTGGTCAAAATGGCCTGTTCTTCCAGTCCCAGGCTGCCCAGCAGGTCTTCGCGGCGCTGCTCGTCCAGCTCAGCCAGGGTTTCGTCCAGCAGCAGCACCGGCAGTTCGCCGGTCTTTTCAAGCAGCCACTGCGTCTCGGCGATTTTCATGGCCATGACCGCCGTGCGGATCTGCCCGCGTGAACCGTACACAGCCAGGTCAATATCGTTGGAATAAAAACGCACCTCGTCGCGGTGCGGGCCGATGGTGGTCACCCCGCGGCGGATCTCTTCTTTTTGCAGCGCGCGCAGTCGTTTGGCGAAATGGTCTTTGATCTCCTCATAACCGATCGGCTCAGGCTGCTGGGCGGTAATCCCCAGTTCCGCCTGCCCGTTCTTCACACGTATGCCATTGTACGAAGGCTGGTAATCCATGCGGATCTCTTCTTTTCCACCGGTCAGACGCCGGTACTGCTGGCCGAAATATTCCTCGAATTCACGGGTGGATTTCAGGCGAGCTTCAATTATCAAAGCGCCGTTGCTGGTAATGACTTCATCCCAATAATCCAGCTGCGCCGGATCGCCATTGCGGTCAAAGAGCAATTTCAACAACGCGTTGCGACGCGCGAGGGCTTGCTGGTAATCGCTCAAGGCGCGCACGTAGCCGGGATAAGCTTGGGAAAGCAATTGGTCGAGGTATTTACGCCGTTCGTCCGGGCCGTCTTCCAGGATGCGCGTCATCTGCGGCAGGAACAGCACCGAATTGAAGAAGCCCACCGCGTCAAACAGGCGTTTCTTGACTCCGTCGATCAGCACCTCTTTGCGTAGGCGTTGGCTGCCATTTTGGATGGTGTTCAGGATCAGGCGCACTTCAATAGTATGCGTTTTCTCCTGTTTGCGCACCTTGCCGATCAGCCGCGCTACAGGCAGCTCATCCTGTACGGTCCGCAGATTGATTAACTCGCGATCGTTGGAAGCCAGCGGTGAGGTCAGAATAGACAGGAAATGCACGGCTTCCAAAACACTGGTCTTGCCCTGCGCGTTGTTCCCTACCAGCAATGTCAACCGATCGGGAAAATCCATTTCCAAACGGGTGAAAATGCGGAAATTGGACAGGGATAACGCTTCGATTTGCATAGCGGCAGTATTAGACGGCGTTGCCTTCTTCGATTTCGTCCGGCTGGTAAAGCTTTACCGCCCGATCCACAAAGAGAACACCATCCAGGTGATCAATTTCGTGTTGAAAGATGCGCGCCATCCAACCTTTTACATGCGCCTTTTGTTTGCGCCCGTGGCGGTTCAGCCCCTCAACCGTAATCTCCTGCGCGCGTTCTACTTCACCGAACAGGTTGGGAACCGACAGGCAGCCTTCCATGCCCATCACGGTCTCTTCCGATATAAAGGTGATCTCCGGGTTCACGAACACGTAGCGTTTGACCGGTGCTTTCTCGTCGGTTTCATCAACGGAATATTCCACCACAATCAACCGTTGGGATACATTCACCTGTGGAGCGGCCAAACCCACACCCGGTTCGTCGTGCAGGGTGTCGATCATGTCATCCACTAATATCTGGAAATCTTTTCCAAAATCAGCTACCTTATGCGCCTTCATGCGCAGAATGGGTGCAGGCAGCTTGACAACTTCTCTTAAAGCCATGAATTACAAAAACCTTTCTCTTGATTAATCTATTTTTATCATTTTACTCTGATTTATCATATTTATCAGCCTGCCGGTCATCTTCAGAGTGATCGCGCGTAAATTGCTGATAAGTATCCATCCAATCCAGCATTTGGCGCTGCTGCTCTGCCAGGGTGGCGCGTTTTTCGATAAGATCCGCCCGCTCCAGATACGCAAACAGCGTCTGCTGGACTTCCAATGGATGATAGACATTGTTAAACGTAAAGTCTTCACTGCCAACTTTGACAAAAACCGTGCCGAAATTAAATAACAGCCCCGGTATACCGATGCGCTGGTAGCGGATCGATTGGATATTTTCCAAAGGTGCGGCGCGCCGATCCTCAGTGCCCAGGGGTTTGCGGTAAACATCGATCAACTGGTCGGGGGTGATGATGTATTGGTCGTTACGCCAATCCAGGTACTGATAAAACCACCATATCCCAACCGCGGTTATCAATAAACACAATAACCAAAAAATAAACTGGGTCTCCAACAATCGGGAGCCGACGGAATTCATGTAGATCAGCAGCAGGAGCAAACCGGCCAGAATGAAAAACGGGAAGATGGTTTTGCATACCAGGAATATCCAGTGGGTACGATAGATTACGGTTTCACCTTGGACGCGTTTTAATCCCAACAATCGCTGGATTAGGCTGGTGGAATGAATGTGTCCGACCATTTCCGGATGCGCTTCCTCGTGCTCCGCAAAATCATTATCCTGTGCGAGTCCCTCGCGTTTATCCAGGTAATTGGCAAAATCTTGTTTCGCTTCCCGGCGTTTGCTGGTTCGGTTTTTTTCAATCAGGTAATCCAGGTAAGCCCGTGTTTGATCCACTCGCGGAACATTCTTCAACCGCAGCGATCCGGTGAAAGTTTTAATAAACAAATCGCCAAAACCATACTGCCTTCCCAGAAAGCTGGCCCGGCTGGAAAGGCTGATAATCATATCCATGGGAGTCTCCTCACGGCCCTCATAGAGGAAAACGCCCTGCTCCTGATTGATCACGCGGCGATCCGTGAAGATATACAAATCGTTGGACCATTCCAGGAAATTCCACCAAAACCACAATCCATACAGCAAGGCCACCCCGCCGGCTAATCCGTAGGCAGTACCGGCTGTTATGATTCCGCCACTTTGCAGGAAATAGACTCCCGCGCCCAACAGCAAAGCCAATAACAACATTAGGGAAGTCTTCACCGCCAAATACAAACGATGCGGTTGGCCGAGATAATAAACCGCTTCCGATTTAAAATCCAACCGGGGACTGCGCTTAATTAATAACTCGTAATAATCCGCGATAAATTGAAAATCAGCCCGCAGATTTGGATTTCTCTGTATAAACCGGGATAATACCGGTGTGCTGATGCGAATCAGCAGAGTATCTACCAGCGCCCGCGCGCCGGTCTGGCGCAGCTGTTTGCGTGCCAGAATATCCTCGCCCAGCAAATCTCCCGCGTAAAGGTGGTTCTTTTTTTGCAGCGCTTGATGCTCTTCCTTCAGAACCTCAACTTCGCCTTCAAACAGAATATAAAGGAATTTCGCGCCAGCCCCCTCCAGGTAGATCATCTCACCGGATTTAAAGAAAACCACCTCGGTTTTGTCTGCCAAAATGGATAATTGCTCTGGTTCCGCCCGGTTGAAGGGGTAAACTGTTCGAAGCATTTTGAGCACTTTATCACGGTTGACAATCATGGATTAAGTATAACTTATCCGTTTTAATCGGGTGATACAATACAAAGCTGCACCATCTGGTAGAATTGTTGCGCTTGTTTATTAAGGAGTCTCCTGTTTGAAAACCAACAGATTTAATTTAATACGCTGGGGTGCCATCGCGCTGATTGTCGCATCAGTGATCTTATTGGTATTCCAGTTAATCCAATTTAGTAAATTGCGCGCCGGTTTCCCTGCCGGAACCACTATCGGCGGTATCGCCGTAGGCGGTTTGGATCAGGAAGGAGCCGCCAACCGCGTTCGCCAGGCATACACCACATCCATTGACCTGGTATATAAAGATCAGCACATTCATGCCAAGCCGTCGCAAATTGGTTTTGACATTGATGTGGAGTCCATGGTTGCTGCCGCGGACCAGCAGCGCGTGGAATTGCCGTTCTGGTCTTCCTTCTGGGCTTATTTATGGAACAAAACGCCCGAATCGAAGGAAACACCGCTGGTTGCCACCGTTGATGAAAATCGGCTGCGTCTTTACCTGATGGATGAAATTGCCTCGCGTTATGATGAAATTCCCGAATCCTCCCAACCGGTGGCGGGAACTATCAATTTCCAGTACGGCAAACCGGGATCGGTCATGGATGTTGAAAAATCGCTGCCGGTAGTGGAACGCGCCATGAAATCCCCTACCGACCGGGTAGCACAGCTCATTATCAACGAGGTCGAACCGCCGCGCCCTTCCCTGCAGAATTTGGAAATCCTGATCAAGCAAATCCTCGATCAGGCCCAATTCGACGGATTGACCGAAGTTTACATTCTTGACCTGGAAAATCGCGATGAGATCAATTTCGCCTACGAAGCAGGCCAGGATTATGACCCCGGAATCGCCTTCACCGCCGCCAGCACGATCAAGATCCCCATTATGATGGCCACGTTTAATGCATTGGATGAACCTACTCCTCAGGGAGCAGTTAACCTGATCGAACAGATGATTGAACTTTCGGAAAATCCTCCGGGTGACACGTTAATGGAGACTTATTTGGATCCCACCCTCGGCCCGCTTGTGATTACTGAGGATTTGCGGGATCTGGGATTGGAAAACACCTTTATGGCCGGCGAATTCTATACCGGCGCGCCATTACTGCAGCGCTTCTTGACACCCGCCAACCAGCGTTTGGATTACGACACTGACCCGGATGAGTACAACCAAACCACCACATCCGACATGGGCATGCTGCTGGATGACATTTACCAATGCGCCCAAACCGGCGGAGGCTCTTTTGCCGCGGTGTTTCCCGGAAAGCTTTCACAATCCGAATGCCAGTCAATGATCACGTACCTTACCCAAAACAAGATCGCCCAACTCTCGCAAGCCGGTCTACCGGACGGCACTCAATTCGCCCACAAACACGGTTGGACTACCGACTACACCACCGGTGTGATTCGTTCGATGATTGACGCCGGCATTGTTTTTTCGCCCGGCGGGAATTACGTGATCGTGACGGCCATGTACCAGCCCACCCAATTGATCTGGGATATCGCCAACGTGCTCTTCGCACGCATCTCGCAAGCCACGTACAACTACTTCAATATTCCCTCGTAAATCAGAGCTTTTGATGAAATAAAAAGATGAGTGTCTCTGCTTAGCGAGAGAGCACTCATCCTTTATTTAATGATGCGAGCGGTATTTTTTAATTTATTAGTGGAAACGAATAATCAACATTCCTGACCGGGTTTGAAGATCAGGTTGATCAACGGCCAGGCCGCAATGTTCAAAACCGCCAGGATCAGGAAGGTGGCGTCATATCCTGCCACATCCGCCAACACACCCGTCAACCCCAGGCCAATACCGGTGCCGATATTAGCAACTGCCATCAGGATGGAGAACATGGTGGCCGCGATACGGCCGTCGGTAACATGCATGGAGATTGCCATGAAGACAGTCTCGTAGAACCCAAACGCCAACCCGAAAGTAAAGACCAATACCCAGGCCATCCAGGGCGCAATAATGGCCGCCAGCAGACCAATGGCAAAGATCGAGACCACCAGGGCAATCTGCACCGAACGCTTCTGCCCGATCTTCTCGGTCAGTTTGCCGGCCGCCAGGCTGCCCAGCACCGTGCCAATGCCTAATACTGTGGATATAAAGCCAGCCGTGGCGTAATTGATGCCGAAATGTGCGGACAGCGAGGGGTTCACAATCTGGTTGGCGCCATAAATGATCAGGGAGTACAGCGCGCCCAGGACAGCCAGCCCGATTACGCTGGAATTCTTGAAGCAGCTGAAAGCGCTCCAATCGAAGATGCGGTCGGAAGCCCGCTGGCCTTCCTTTGTGAACAATACCAAAGGCAGGGGCAGCAGCGTGGCCGCAGCCAGAAAATAGAATCCGAAAGTCCAGGAAGTCTTGTAAACCAGAACGCCCAGCACAGCCGACACAACCACCATGCCGACGGCGCGCCCGCCCACCATAAAGCTTTGAATAATCCCTTCTTCTTCAACCGGAGTAGTGTCCAGTGCCAGCCCATCCGTGCAGGTATCATAGAGCGCCATGCCGGTCATCAGGACAAATGCCAGCAAGGCATAAGCCATGAAATCAACGGATGGATCGATTAACGGAAGAAGGATCAGACACGTTGCTTGAACAATTAAACCGATGACGATGTAAGGCTTGCGATGCCCCAACCCGAAGAAGTTCACTTTATCACTCAACATACCGAGGAATATTTTTAGAACAAAGGGAATCATGGCAATGGTGCCAATGACACCAATTTGGCTCATGTCCAACCCAAAGGATTGCAGGTACAAGGCATTTAGAGCGGTAAAGAAGCTCATGATTGAGCCTTGTGCGAAGTACAGCATTGCAAACATAGCATAACGACGTGTTTTATTCATTGTTTCTCCCGATGGTCGTTGTGTTTTTAAGGTAATGAGAGTATTTGAGGTCCGTTATTGGTTACGACAATGGTATGTTCAAATTGCGCCGACAGGGTTCCGTCAGCGGTTTCCACTGTCCATTGGTCTTTTAATATTCGCGTATCCGGCTCGCCAATATTGATCATAGGCTCGATGTTGAGCACCATGCCTTCGCGCATCACCGCCCCGCGGCTGGCCGGCCCGATATGGGGGACGAATGGGTCTTCCCACAAATTGCGCCCAATGCCATGACCGCCGTATTCCCGCACTACCGAATAGCCCTTGCTCTCGGCAAACTCTTGAATGGTCGCGCCAATCATACCGATACGGTTGCCGGGGATGGATACGTCAATGCCTTTCTGAAGCGCTTGACGGGCTGTTTCAACCAACTGGTGAACTTCCGGTTTTACCTGCCCAATTTCAAAGGTGCGGCAGGCATCTCCACACCAACCCTTATAGCGCAGGCCAATATCGATGCCAACAATATCGCCTTCTTTTAATACTCGATTGTCCGGCATACCGTGGCAGATTTCCTGGTTGACAGATGCGCAGATCACACCCGGAAAAGGCCGTTGGTAAGGCATTTGCCGAATTCCTTTATAGAGCGTTTCAGCGCCGTGTTTCAGGATAAATTTCTCGGCTACCTTATCCACCTCACGCAGAACAACGCCCGGTTTAATCATGGATTCAATCTCGAGAAAGGTTTGGGCAACAATACTACCTGCTGCGCGCAACCCTTCGACTTCGTGTTTTGTTTTTAATTCAATCAAGAGAATTCTCCTTTGTGGAAATCCAAAGAACACATTGGTAAATTATATTGTGTAAAGTTAAAAAGCTTATTAACCAGTCAATTATACTCTTTCCCCATATTTCACATCCGCGAACAATTTTGTTTAATGAGCTAATTCAGATAGTAATTCTCGAAAAATGCTCATATAATTGGTACCGTACAGTATTAGTACATACTAAAGGGAATGATGGCTGAACTGACTCCTACTCCGACAATTGAAGATTATTTAGGGATTATCTTTACCCTGGAACGCGATGGCGAAGAAGTTATTGGCGCGCGGCTTTCCGAGTTATTGGAAGTCTCCGCACCTACCGTCACCGTCACCCTACGTCGCATGGTCAGGGATGGCTGGATCAACATAACCCCGGCTAAAAAGATTGAATTAACCCCCAAAGGAGTAGAAGCCGCAAAAGCGGTCATTCGCCGCCATATGCTGACCGAATGGATGCTGGCGAAGATCCTCAACCTGCCCTGGTCAAAGGTGCACGAAGAGGCGCACAGAATCGAGCATTCCATATCCAGCGAAGTGGAGCTGAGTTTGATTGACAAGCTGGATGACCCGGCCTTATGCCCGCATGGCAACCCCATGCCCGGACAGGAATCCATTTCATCGAAGTGGAAACCGCTGTCGGAATGTATCACAGGTGATAAGATTATTATCGAACGTATCCATGAATTTTTGGAAGAAGATCCCGTTTTGATGGATTATTTGGAATCCAACCAGATCGTCCCCGGTAAACAGGCAGTGATAAATGAAATTCTACCTTTCAATAAAACCATTACCTTGAAAAACGAGTCCGGAATAGTCACCTTGGGGTTGGACATCGCAAAAAGTATTTATATTGAAAAACAACACTAAGCAGGAGATCCTATGATTTTATCGAGTAACCTTGGCTACCCAAGAATAGGCATCAACCGGGATTTGAAATTCGCCCTCGAAAAATATTGGAAGAACGGAATTTCTCTGGACGAACTTCAACAAACTGCGGATCGTATCAAAACAGCCAACTGGATTGTCCAAAAGGAAATGGGGTTGGATTTCGTTCCGAGCAATGATTTTTCCTTTTACGACCAGGTACTGGACACCACCTTCATGTTGGGAGCTATCCCGGAACGGTTCCAGCAGGAAAAAGACCTGGAAGGATTGGACCTTTATTTTGCCATGGCGCGCGGTTGGCATAACGATCAGGGCAAAACCATCCCTGCCATGGAAATGACCAAGTGGTTTAATACCAATTACCATTATCTCGTCCCGGAAATCAACGAAAACACCAAATTCAAACTGAATCCCGCCAAGCCAATTGATTCGTATAAACTGGCGCAAACACTCAACCTCAACACGCGGCCGGTCATCATCGGGCCGGTCACTTACCTGCTGCTCAGTAAAAGCGAAGATCCTTCGTTCAATCCACTCACCAAGCTGGATGAAGTTATGGATCTGTACGTTAATCTTTTCAAGCGGCTCAGAGAGATGGAAGTGAAATGGATCCAATTGGACGAACCCTTCCTGAGCATGGATCTCGACGGTCTTGGCGAGGATGCTTACCAACAGCTCTTCAATCGATTTAATTCCCATCACGGCCGCCCGAAAGTCATGCTGACAACGTACTTTGGGGATTTATTCACCAATCGCGATCTGATTGCCGCCTCTCCTTTTGAAGGACTGCATATTGATATAACCAACTGCAGCCAACCCGAAAGAGTCTTGGCATCCGTTCAAGAAGGTCAAATGGTTTCTCTCGGCTTGATCGATGGACGCAATGTTTGGAAAAACGATCTGACAAAAACCTTGAATACCATCAAAGAGATCTACGAACGCTTCCATTTTGAAAACATCGTGGTCTCACCCTCCTGCTCCATGCTGCACGTACCGCAGGACCTTCGGATGGAAAAGAACCTGCCCGGCGAGGTCTATCTATGGTTAGCATTTGCCCGTCAGAAACTGGAAGAATTATCGGAATTGAAAAAAGCCGGCAATCGCAACTTCACTCCCACCAGCTTCTTCCAAAACAACCAGGGTGATGTTCAAAGCCGCCGTGAAATCGCGAAAATTGAGGCGCTGCAAAACACTGCTGCCCATAAAGCCGTCTCCACAAAGCGGCAATCTCCCTTCGCCCAACGCAAAGCCAGCCAGCAGGCTGTATTGAACCTGCCCATACTGCCTACCACCACCATCGGTTCATTCCCGCAGACGACAGAAGTCCGAAAACTGCGCAGCCAATTGCAGAAAAATGCCATCAGCTACGAGCAGTACAAAGGTGAGCTGGAACGTGAAATCGAAAAGACCATCCACTTCCAGGAAAAAATTGGCTTGGATGTTCTGGTGCACGGTGAATTTGAGCGCAACGACATGGTCCAGTACTTCGCCGAAAAAATGGATGGATTTGTGTTCACCGACAACGGCTGGGTGCAGTCCTTTGGTTCACGCTGTGTGCGCCCGCCCATCATCTATGGTGTAGTCAGCCGCCCGGAAGCCATGACCGTGTGTTGGGCTACCTTCGCGCAATCCTTGACCGATAAACCGGTTAAAGGCATGCTCACCGGACCTGTCACCATTCTGCAGTGGTCCTTTGTACGCGACGACCAACCGCGTTCCGAAACCTGCCGCCAGATTGCCTTTGCCATTCGCGCGGAAGTACAAGACCTGGAAGCAGCCGGGATAAAAGTCATCCAAATCGACGAACCCGCCCTGCGTGAAGGTCTGCCTTTACAGAAGAAGGACTGGCCGGCATACTTGGATTGGGCTGTAGAGTGCTTCCAGATTTCATCCAGCGGTGTTAAAGATGAAACCCAGATCCACACGCACATGTGCTACGCGGAATTCAACGACATCATCGAAGCCATTGCCAGGATGGATGCGGATGTCATCTCCATTGAAGCCAGCCGTTCCAAAATGGAATTATTACAGGCTTTTCAAAAGTTCAACTACCCCAATGAAATCGGGCCGGGCGTTTACGACATTCATTCGCCCAACATCCCGGATGTGGCCGAGATCCACGAGCTCATCCATAATGCACTGGAAGTCATTCCGGCGGAACAGCTCTGGATCAACCCGGATTGCGGCCTTAAAACCCGCCAGTGGGCTGAAGTCGAACCCGCGCTGAAGAATATGCTGGCAGCGGTAAAGCATGCCCGCAAGGAATTGGCTGGATAATCCAAAGAAAAGAACACCACCGAGGCAGAATATGGCAATGAATCGATTGGAAAGGGTTTGCGCTTTGATGCGCAACCATAAAATTCAGGCGCTGGCCGTCAACGCTGGCTCCGATTTAAAATACCTGACAGGTCTTGATTTTCATCTATCCGAAAGACCGGCTATTCTTATTTTAACCGTCCAGGGTGAAGGCGCATTCATATTCCCCGAATTTGAAAAAGATAAAGCCGCACAGTCGCAAATCCCGGCCAAAGCCTTCCCATACCCGGAAGATCCCCAATTATGGCCGGTTGTAACGGGAAAAGCGATTGAAAGCCTGCGGTTAAGCGAAGCCTCTCTGGCTGTTTCTCCCACCGTCATGCGTTTTCTGGAAATCAATCTGTTACAACGCGGCGCGCCAAAAATCAAAATCATATCCGGAGCTGAGATTTTCCGCGATATCTTCATTCAAAAAGACGAGGAAGAAATCCAGTCCACGCGCAAAGCGGTTGACATTGCCCAAGAGGCGTTACTGCAAACACTGCCGCATATCCAGCCCGGCAAAACCGAACACGAGATCGCAAACCTGTTGGTAATCAATATGCTGAAAGCCGGCAGCGATTCGGAACTGGCTTTCGGCCCCATTATCGCCGCCGGACCCAATTCCGCCAACCCGCACGCCAACCCAAGCGGCCGCGAAATGCAGGCGGGCGATATGCTCATCATTGACTGGGGCGCGCGCTACAACGGATACGTTTCCGACATCACACGCACCTTTGCCATTGAATACATTCCCGATGGATTCACCGAAATTGTCCAAACCGTACTGACTGCCAACCAAACCGCACGCGGATTGGTTAAACCCGGCATAACAGCGCGCGATGTAGATTCCGCCGCGCGGGATGTGATCGGCGCCGAGGGATATGGCGAGAATTTCCTGCACCGCACCGGACACGGTATCGGCTTGAACGCCCATGAAGATCCTTATATTTCCCAGGCCAGTAATACAGTTTTAGAGCCAGGTATGCTTTTCACCGTGGAACCGGGTATTTATTTAACCGGTATAGGCGGTGTGCGCATCGAAGACAACGTGGTGGTCACCGACAGCGGTGTGGAAACGCTCACCAGCCTGCCGCGGGATATCATCATTCTTTAGTCAGATAGCCTATGAAAGAACGGAAAGGCATTCAAACCATACCCACCGCTGAACCGTTTTTCCTCCCCGGAGGTAAAACCGGTGTGGTGCTCATCCACGGTTTCACCGGAGCACCCAAGGAAATGCGGCAGCTCGGCGATGCCCTGCACGGGCACGGCTTGAGCGTGTTGGGTGTGCGGCTGGCCGGGCATGCGACCCAGCCGGATGATATGCGCCGCACGCGCTGGTGGGATTGGCTCGCCAGTGTGGAGGATGGTATTAACCTGCTGTCCGGTACCTGCGACCGCATCTTCTACGCCGGCCTGTCACTCGGCGGCGACCTGGCGCTGATTGCCGCTGCGCGCATCCCACCCGCGGGTGTGATTGCCATGTCCGCGCCCTTTACAATCGACGGGCGCGCCCGCTACCTTAAACTGATTAGCTGGCTGGCGCCTTGGTATAAAAAGGACGGAAAACCGCCGGAGACCGAAGACATGCAGCACCGGCACGTTGAATATTCCGCCTACCCCACGCGCTCTTTGGCGGAGCTGTATACTGTCACTCAAACCATGCAGCAGTCATTGGGGCACATTACCTCACCAGTCCTGTTGATCAATTCCAAATCCGATACAACTGTTCCAATTGAACATGCCGCAAGAATCAAGGGACTGCTCAATGCAGCAGAGATCGATCAGGTTATTCTGGAAACCAGCGGACACGTCGTGACCGAGGGCGATGAGAAAGAGCTCGTTTTTAATGCCGCCTATCAATTCATTCAAAAACACTGCTAAAATTCCTGAGATTTGTAAGAGGAGAATTTAGATTCAATGACCATAACAATCCACACCTTTGTATTGGGCGCCATTAAAAACAACACCTATTTGGTTGTGGATAATGCATCTCAGCAAGCAGCCCTGATCGATCCGGCCGTACCAACCAATCAAATTCCCGAACTACTGGAAGAAAAAGGGTATCAACTCACTTACATGCTGGTCACCCACGCTCATTTCGACCACATTGGCGGGATCAAATGGATACAATCACTAAGCTCGCAGCATATCCCCGTGGCGATGCATGCGCTGGATCTGGACCTTTGGAAAGCAGGCGGCGGGTCTAAGGACTTCGGTTTCGAATTCGACCCCGGGCCGGTGCCCGACCTGATTGTGACAGATGGACAAACCCTGCCTTTGGGAGAAACCAGCTTGACCGTTCTGCACACCCCCGGCCATTCCTTTGGCCACGTCACCTATCTTGATCTTGCCGATAAAGCCGCTTTCTGCGGCGACCTAATTTTTTACCACGGCATAGGCCGCACCGATTTGGACGTCTGCAACGAAGACGACCTGTTCGCCAGCATCCGCAATAAGATCCTGACCCTGCCGGATGACACGGTGCTGTATCCCGGCCACGGCGGTAAAACTACCATTGGCGAGGAAAGGGTAAATAATCCTTTTCTATAAAGAAAATATCTAAGTCGAAATCCTAATACCAGCCAGCGTCTATAGACACTGGCTTTTCTTTCGCGAAAACTATTTCACTTTCAAGTAAATAATCTCCCTTCTGCAAATCCTTCCTTGTCATCGCCACGTCGTTTGCCCACAAAAATCATTGTGGGCAAACGACGTGGCGATCTCAGCTCTCTGCTTCTTTTATGCTATTCTCTCCAAGCTTTTCTCTTCATTATTTATTGTTTGACCCACTGCTGAGATTGCTTCACCCGCTTTTAGCGGGCTCGCAATGACAGCTTCTTTATTATTGCCTTCTAGCCAATCCTATCGTTTTTCTCAATAAATTTCGGTATAACCCAATATCCTCCACGGATGTTTTTTTTATTCCCCGGCTTTACACGCGCAATCCTTGAAAAAGGTAGGCTGAGCTCTGTCGAAGCCTATCTATAAGAAAAAGAAGCGGAGAAATTCTCCGCTTCTTTTTTGGTAAATTAATTTGGAAATTCTAAATGGTTTATTTGGCGAATTCCACCGCACGCATTTCACGGATGACCGTGACTTTGATTTGACCGGGATATTGCATAGTCTCTTCGATGTTCTTGGCAATTTCGCGCGCCATGCGGGTGGATTCCAAATCATCCACAGTTTCCGGTTTGACGATGATGCGAACTTCGCGGCCGGCCTGGATGGCATAGGCCTGGCTGACGCCTTTATAAGAATGCGCCATTTCTTCCAATGCGCGCAGGCGTTTGACGTACTGCTCTAAATTCTCACGGCGGGCACCGGGGCGCGCGCCGGAAATGGCATCCGCGGATTCCACGATCACGGCTTCCAATGACTGCTGTTCCGACTCGTGATGGTGCGATTCGATCGCGTTGATGATGGACGGATTGATGCGATAACGGCGGCAGAATTCAGCGCCGATCACCGCGTGGGTACCTTCCGTGTTGTGGTCCATGGCTTTACCGATATCGTGTAGTAAACCGGCAGCTTTGGCTACTTCCGTATCCGCGCCAATTTCTACGGCTAATAAACCGGAAATCATGGCTGTTTCCACGGCATGGGTCAATTGATTTTGGCCGTACGAGGTGCGGAATTTCAAGCGGCCCAACATGCGCAGGACATCCAGCGGCAGTCCGGCCACGCCTGCGTCGAAAGCGGCCTGTTCACCGGCTTGCTCGATCACACGCTGAACTTCTTTCTCTTCTTCAGCCAGGATTTTTTCAATGTGTGCCGGATGAATGCGGCCGTCAGAAATCAAACGTTCCAAAGAACGCCGCGCGATTTCGCGCCGTGTGGGGTCGAAGCAGGAAATGGTTACCGCTTCAGGCGTATCGTCCACGATGACATCCACACCGGCAGCCTGTTCAAAGGCGCGAATGTTGCGGCCGTTGCGGCCGACAATGCGGCCTTTCATTTCCTCGTTCGGCAGGGATACGGTGGAGGTGGTTACCTGGGCAACCTGGTCGGAAGCCACCCGTTGGATGGTTTCGGTGATCAGCTCGCGGGCGCGTTTGTCGCCTTCCTGGCGGGCTTCCGCTTCAATCTGGCGGACGATGCGTGCCATATCTGCGCGGGCTTCTTTTTCCACTTCGGCTAATAATTCCTGCTTTGCTTCATCCACAGTCATGTGGGAGACTTCCTGCAGCTTTTCCATCTGATCGGTATACAATTTTTCGATTTCATTGGCACGGCGATCGACAGAACTTTGGCGTTTATTCACCTGGACTTCACGCTGTTCCAAACGTTCAATGCGTGTGTCTAATTCTGCCCGGCGTTTCTGCAAACGTTCATCCTCATGCGATAATTCATTACGCCGGCGGCTGATCTCACTTTCACTGTCCTGTTTGATTTTGAGGGCTGTATCGCGCGCTTCGAGTTCTATAACCTTAGCTTTTTCTCTTGCTTCTTGCAGCATCTGTTCTGTCTTTTCTCGTTCAGATTTTCGCAGCATACGCGCGATCATCTGCCCCCCGACGAAAGATAGAATCAGGACAGCTGCAACACAGATGGCAATTGTGATACCTGTAATACCTGTATTCATAATTTCCTCATTCGCTTTCTTCCATTTTTCTTTCTAAATTTAATTTATTGATGGTCTGTCTAATTACGTCGTACGAGAATGCACGCCGGGCCAGCACACCTTGCATTTTCTTCTTAAATTCATCATTGTTCAGTGCGGCATAGCGCTGCATATACTTGCGGCCAAGCTGGTAGGCCAAATCCTCTTCCGGAGGCGCTGCCTGTAATGCCTGGTCAATTTTTTCTTCGGAAATACCTTTCCGTTTAAGTTCATAAGAATAAAAACGGTAACTGCGCGGTTTGGAAACGCAGCGTGACTCAATCCAGTCCTGGGCGAAGCGTTGGTCATTGAGATAATTCTTTTCTCTCAATTCCTGCATGACCTCTTCAACAATGGCCTCATCTATTTCAGCAGCCGCCAGTTTGTCGGCTACTTCTTTTTCAGAACGAGGCTGATATGCAATATAGTGCAACGCACGCTGCAAGGCTTTTTCATGTTGATCTTCACGCAGTAGTTCCTGGATTTTGGCATCCTCTATCTTAGCTCCCCGCTTAAGCCAGGCACCCACGAAGCAACTGATGCCAAATGCGAATTGGTCATCAATATACACATTAATCCGCTCGGGATTATTTTTTTGTGGCTCCAATGCCGTAATAATTTTTTCCATAACAAAAAAACCATAACCTGCCTTCAGGCTATAGTTTTTGCTGAAAGAACATTTCCTTTAAAATAATGAAAATAGTCCGGATTCTTTTATCTACTATGTCTAAATTTCAACTTCTCTTTGATCCGTTGAAGTTAAAACTAAAAAAGAATCCATAATGCTTTTGTATATCATTATTCTTTCAGATCCCAACTACCGGTTTGAAACCGGTAGTTTTATCAGCAAAAATCGTTAGCCAAAATAAAGGCAAAATTTCCGAAATTTTCCAAATACTACTACATTAAATTATACAATATTTTAAGGAATTTTTGTACTCCTGCAAAAAGTCCAATAGGCTATAATCTGGGTAATATCGCGGAAAGGGTCTATGAAAAATATTCTGGTTACAGGCGGCGCTGGTTTCATCGGTTCCAATTTCATCCAGCATCTTTTATCCCAACGGGATGATCTGCATATTATTAATTTTGATGCACTGACCTATTCAGGCAACCTGGATAATTTGAGTGCAGTTCAGGATTCGGATCGCTATCAGTTCATCCGCGGTGACATCTGCAATCAAGACGGGGTCTCGTGCCTATTCCAACAATATCATTTTGACGCGGTGGTGCACTTTGCCGCGGAAACACATGTGGATCGTTCCATTAAAGATCCGATGCGCTTTATCCAAACCAACGTGGTCGGCACAGCCAACCTGCTGCAAGCCGCGCTGGGTTACTGGGAAAAGCTGGTTGCACCAACCAAAGCTAATTTCCGATTTCTGCACGTTTCAACCGATGAAGTTTTCGGAACATTGGAGAAGGATGATCCCGCTTTCAACGAGACCACACCTTTCGCGCCCAACTCCCCATACGCGGCTTCCAAGGCCTCCGGTGATCTGCTGGTGCGCTCGTATTTCCAAACCTTTAATTTTCCGGCCGTCATCACCAATTGCTCCAACAATTACGGCCCGTACCAATTTCCCGAAAAATTAATCCCGCTCATCATTCTGAACGCGCTGAATGGAAAACCCCTGCCGGTTTACGGCGACGGGCAGCAAATTCGAGATTGGCTGTATGTAGAAGACCACTGCCGGGCTTTGGTGGATGTGCTTGAAAAAGGAACCCTCGGCGAAACCTACAATATTGGCGGCGACAACCAACCGGCAAACCTGGAGATCGTGAAAACGATTTGCGCAATACTGGACGAATTGCGGCCCGCCCCCGATGGGCAGCCGCACGAAAACCTGATCCAATTTGTGCCGGACCGGCCCGGCCATGACCGCCGTTACGCCATGGACACACGGAAAATTGAAAAAACATTAGGCTGGCGGCCCCTGGAAGATCTGCAAAGTGGGCTGCGCAAAACAGTAATTTGGTATCTGGAAAATCCGGAATGGGTGCAAAAAATCCTACAGCGGCCGTCTTTTCAGGATTGGCTGCAAGCAAATTATGTCCGGAGAGGAGAGGGCAAGGCATGAAAGGTATCATTTTAGCGGGCGGCAAAGGCACGCGCCTTTACCCGGTCACTTACGGCGTCAGCAAACAACTGCTCCCGGTTTACGACAAACCCATGATTTACTATCCTCTCTCCATGTTGATGTTTGCCGGAATCCGCGACATCCTTATCATCACCAATCCCGAGCATGAACGCAATTTCAGGGACGTGTTGGGCGACGGCAAGAAATGGGGGTTGAATTTTTCGTACACCACCCAGGCAGAACCGCGCGGCCTGGCCGACGCTTTCCTGGTGGGCAAGGACTTCATCGACGGCCAACCGGTGGCCATGACCCTGGGCGATAACATCTTCTTCGGGCGCGGCCTGATCGGCTTGCTGCAAAACGCCGCCAAGATTCAGGACGGAGCGACTGTATTCGCTTACCCGGTGCGCGACCCGCACGCCTTCGGCATCGTGGAAGTGGATGAAAACTTCAAGGCCATCAGCATCGAAGAAAAACCCGAGAATCCGAAATCCAACCTAGCCGTGCCCGGCATCTATTTTTACGACGGCCACGTCAGCGAGTACGCTGCCCAATTGCAGCCCTCTAAACGCGGCGAGATCGAGATCAGCGACCTGAACCGTGTTTATCTCGAAAAAGGCAAGCTGAACGTGATTGTGTTCGGCCGCGGCATCGCCTGGCTGGATGCCGGCACGCACGAATCCCTGCTGCAAGCTTCCGTTTTCGTGCAAACCGTGGAGGAACGGCAAGGCTTGATGATCTCCTGCCCGGAAGAGATTGCATACCGTCAGGGTTTCATCAACCGCGAGCAGCTCCGCGCCCTTGCTTCCGATACGGATAACCAATACAGCCAATACCTGCTGGATTTGGCCGGGGAGCCCGATCCCAATCCCAACACCTATGATTGAAAAACTGAAAAAATACGACCTGTTTCCCCTGCTGTTATTGGCTTTGAGCCTGTTGATTTACGGTTTATTCATCCCCTTCCTGGGATTCTATTGGGATGACTTTCCTTATTTATGGTTCCGGCATATCTCCGGCGTATCCGGCGTGATGCGCGCCATCGCACTGGACCGCCCCCTGCTGGCGGCGTTTTATGTCCTGCCCATGTCCGTGATGGGTGAAAGCCCCTGGGCCTGGCAGTTGGCTGCCATCCTGGGACGCTGGCTGTTCACCTGGAGCGCCTATAGCTTCCTCAAAGCGTTATGGCCGAGCAAGAAGATGGATCTGAAATGGATCGCGCTGCTGGTGCTGGTCTTTCCGGGTTTCAAGCAGCAGTGGATTTCTGTTATCTATACGCATGTGTTCGTGGTCATGGCACTATATTTCGTTTCACTGACTATATTTGTGAAAGGGATCCGCGCCGGTGGGAAACCTTCTCTGCGCATGGCCGGCGCCATTCTGCTTTCCGTGGCCTGTATGACCGCTGTGGAATACGTAGCCGGGCTGGAACTGCTGCGTCCTTTTATCATCTTTATGCTGTTGGCTCAGGCAGCGCAGACCACTTTCGGCGAGAAATTCAAGCGTACCCTTAAGCTGTGGCTGCCTTACCTGTTGGTCTTCGTCCTCTTCCTTATTTATCGCGTGTTCATTGCCTCCTCGGTGCTGTATAAAGTCCAGCAAATGGATGGACTGGCCAGCAGCCCGTTGGCTACCCTGTGGGATATGGTTGCGCAGCAGTTCAAGAACCTGTACACCAGCACTGTCCCGGCTTGGACACAGCTATTCCAACCATTCAGCACTCTCAACATTGGCAGCTTGTTTTCCAAACTCTATCTGGTTTTACTGGCAGCTTTCATATTCGGAGCCTGGTTCTTTACGCGCAGGACGGTCAAAGACGTGGAAGCTTCATCTGCTTGGCTGAAGACACCGCTCATTGGTGCGCTGCTTTCACTGTTGGCAGCCGGCCTGCCCTTTTGGGCTGCTAACCTGTCCCCCAGCACGCAATTCCCGGCCGACCGCGTCATGCTGCCCTTCATGCTGGGTTCAGCCGTCCTGATGTATGCCCTCATCAGTCTGGTATCGCTGAAACCGGCTATTCGCATGAGTCTCTTCAGCCTGGTTTTCGGCCTCTCGGCGGTCTTCCAGGTCTATCAGGCCAACCTTTTCCGCGAGGATTGGGAGGATTTTGAACAGTTTTTCCAGCAGCTTAGCTGGCGCATTCCTGCGTTGGAAGAAAATACTTTGCTGGTGACCGACCAGCTTCCCCTGGAATACTACAGCGACAACTCGCTCAGCGCGGTATTCAACTGGATTTACGACACCGGCAGCCGCCAAAAAGACGACACGGACATGCTTTACCTGCTGAATTACACCGAGTCGCGCCTGGGCCACAGCCTGGCTTCGCTGGAATCCGGTACAGCCATCAATCATAATTACCGAATTTACACATTTACGGGATCCACCGACCAAATGGTGCTGTTCTACTACGCTCCGCCGGGCTGCGTGCACCTGGTCGATCCCGATCTGGACGGCAATAACCCGCTCCTGCCGGCGGTCCTGCGGGAATACGCGGCCAATTCGCGCGACGATCTGGTCAGCGCGGTTCCTCAACAGAATCAGATTTTCTTTCTGTCAGATGCTCCGGCCAACTCCTGGTGCTATTATTATGAAAAAGCCAGCCTGGCAGCGGAATTGGGGAAATGGGAAGAAGTTGTCCAATTGGCCGGCAGCGCGTTCAAGCTGGACGATCACCCCAACGACGCTTCCGAACGCATTCCGTTCATCGAGGGCTACGCCCGTACAGGCGATTGGGAAAACGCGCTTAGTCTCAGCCGGGAAACCGCGGCTGTGTCCAATCTTTACCAGCCCATGCTGTGCGACTTGTGGCAAGACCTGGCAGCAGAAACCGCGGACTCAACTTCAAAAACCGAGGCAGTGAGCCAAATTATGGCAGAGCTGGGTTGCGAGTAAAAACAATTCACGCTTACAATTGGTCCACATGAAAAAAATAATTTCCTTTTTTGCTTCCGAAAAACGGCAGACCTGGTTGGTTTACGCCTGGATGTTGGTTATTTGCTTCTTAAGTTACGGTGTATTGATTCCCGCTCTGGGGTTTTATTGGGACGATTTCCCGATCCTGTTCCTCTATAAAACCTTCGGCGCGAGCAGTTTCCCTGAATTTCTGGCCTCCGACCGGCCCTTCTCAGCCTGGAACTTCATGTTGACCACTTCGCTGTTCAAGTTCAATCCGTTGGGCTATCACCTGCTGGCCTTCGCCCTGCGCTACCTGAGCGTAATACTTTTTTATTGGATCTTCCGCACCGTTTGGCCGGAGCGGCGTAAAATCGCCGCGGTGGCCGCGGGCATCTTTGCCATCTATCCCGGTTTCCACCAGCAGCCCATCGCCTTGATTTACTGCCATCATTTCAGCGTCTTTGACCTGTTCCTGCTTTCCGTGCTGCTGATGCTGCAAAACGCCAAACGCGAGAAATTCAGCTGGCCCCTGGCGCTCGTTTCCTGTATCGGCGCGCTGGGCATGTTCTCTATCGAAAATTTCGCCACTTTGGAAATGCTGCGCCCGCTGCTGCTATGGATCCTGCTTAAGCCGAAATTCAAGGACTTCAAAGCCCTGATCAAAGCTATTCTCAGCCAATGGCTGCCTTATCTACTCATCTTCGGCGCCTTCATGTTCTGGCGCGTGTTCATTTTCAAGTTTCCCACCTACGAGCCGGACTTATTGGAAGGCTACCAGTCCAGCCCGACATCCATTCTGGCAACCCTGTTCAGCCGCATCCCCAAAGATTTCATCACTGTCACCATCAAAGCCTGGCTGGATTCCTTCCGCATCCCTGAAGTGAGCGATTTCGGCACCTCGGCCACCTACCTGTTCTGGGCGTTGACCGCGGCCGGCGCGCTGCTGTCAGCACTGTTCCTGAGCCTGCTGGGTAATGACAAGCCTGTTGAAAAAGCCACACAGAAGAAGCACCTGTGGGAATGGCTTGTCGTGGGGCTCTTCCTGTATTGCTTGGCCGGTTCCATTGTGTGGGTGTTGGACATGCCCCTAGAAATCGAGTTTGCCTGGGATCGCATGACCCTGGCGTTCATCCCCGGCGTGGCCGTGATAGCCGCTTTAATCTACGCGCTGGCCGATAAATCGCACTTTGCCGCCAACCTGCTGGTCTGCCTGCTGATTGGCAGCGCGGTGGGGGCGCACTTCGAGAACGAGATGAGCTACAAGCGCGATTGGGAAGACATGCAAAACCTCTTTTGGCAAATGTCCTGGCGCATGCCCGACTTGGAACCCGTTACCGTGGTGCTGGGCTCGGACATCGGCGTGGATTATTACAGCGATAACTCGCTGACTGCCCCGCTCAACCTGATGTACGCACCCGACAGCCGGAGCTATGACCTGAATTATGTATTCTATTATTCCGATGTGCGCCTGGGCAGTTGGCTGTCCGCGCTCGAACCGGGCCTGGCCATTCACCAGCCCTACCGCTCCTTTGATTTCAACGGAAGCACCGACCGGGTTATCGCTGTTAAATACGATCCGCCTGCCTGTTTACAGGTCATGGACCGCACCTACGCCAATTCCATCGCGCTGCCCAACCTTTCGGAAACGCAAGTGGGTGAACTTAAGTTGACCGACCTTTCGCTGATCAAATCCGAGCCTGCCCACCAGCCCATTACGGATATCTTCACCAATCAGCCGCAAAAAGGCTGGTGTTATTACTTTGAGACAGCCGACCTGGCACGCCAAAACGGCGATTACGATCAAGCCGCTGCGCTGGGTGAAGAAGCCCTGGCGCAAGGCTACACGCCGCGCGCGGCTTCCGAATGGCTGCCTTTCCTGGAGAGCAATATCCGCCTGGAGAATTGGGAAAGAACGGAATATATTGCCGACCAGCTCCTTTCAGCCGAGGGCAATTACGAGAATGGACTGTGCAACACCCTCAAGCGGCTTTCCCGCCAGGATGACATTTCTTCTGCTGATAAACTAGTAGAATATATGCAGGAATACAATTGTCCATAAAAGGACAGCAAAGACAAGAATAGAAAGCGCACCCATGAAGGAAAATCTTTCAGTTGTCATACCCGTATATAACAGCGAAAAGACGCTGACGGAGCTGACCCAACGCATTAATGCAGCCTTGAAAGAACGCTGTGACCGTTATGAGATCATTCTGGTTAATGACGGCAGCCGGGACGCCAGTTGGAATACAGTAAAGCAATTGATGCAGGCCAACCCGGCCATCCGGGGCATCAACCTGATGCGTAATTACGGCCAACACAATGCCCTGCTGTGCGGCATCCGCGCCGCCCGATATGAGATCACCGTCACCATGGATGACGATTTGCAGCATTTGCCCGAGGAAATCGGAAAACTGCTGGATAAATTGGCCGAGGGCTACGACGTGGTCTACGGCATCCCCGAAAAATTGGTGCACTCCCTTTGGCGGAACTTATCCTCCAAGCTGTCCAAGCGCTTCCTGGCAAGAATCCTCGGACTCAAGCGCTTGAAATACATCAGCGCCTTTCGAGCTTTTAAAACCGATCTACGCCGTTCGTTTGCCTCGTTTAATGGGCCGAACGTTATTGTGGATGCCCTGCTGACATGGGGGACGGATAATTTTGGCACGGTGGAGGTGGTTGAGCAGCAGCGCTCCGTTGGCCGCTCCAATTACACCCTGGGCAAGCTGATCAACCTGGGCATGACCGTCCTGACCGGTTTCAGCACCATCCCTTTGAAATTCGCCAGTTTCACCGGCTTCTTCCTAACACTCTTCGGCGTTGGCATCCTGATCTACGCCGTTGTACGTTCGTTACAGGAAGGCAGCGTACCGGGTTTTCCCTTCCTGGCTTCCATCATCAGTATATTCAGCGGTGCGCAGCTTTTTGCCCTGGGAATCTTTGGGGAATACCTGGGCAGTATCTTTCACCGCTCCATGAATCAACCGGCTTATACATTAGCTGAAGATAACGAAGACATCGCTTCGAAAGGATAATCATGATCCCATTCAACAAACCTTATATCGCGCCCAAGGAATTTGACTATATCCGGCAAGCTATCGAAGGAAATCATATCTCCGGGGACGGTCCTTTCACCAAGAAATGCAATCAGTTCCTGGAAAACGCCCTCGGCGTCCGGAAAGCCCTGCTGACCACCAACTGCACGCACGCTCTGGAAATGACGGCGCTGCTGTTAAATCTGAAAGAAGGCGATGAGGTCATTGTTCCCTCATTTACCTTTGTTTCGACCATCAATGCTTGCGTCCTGCGCGGTGCAAAACCAAAATTCGTGGATATCCGCCCAGATACCCTGAATCTCGATGAAAGATTAATTGAAGCAGCCATCAACGAACACACCAAAGCGATTTATGTGGTGCACTATGCCGGAGTAGGCTGTGAAATGGATGCGATAATGGACATCGCCCAAAGGCACAACCTGCAGGTGGTGGAGGATAACGCGCACGGATTTCTGGGTAAATATAAAGGCCGTCTTCTGGGTACTTTTGGCAGCTTGGCAACGCAAAGTTTTCACGAAACCAAGAACTTTTCCTGCGGTGAAGGCGGCGCCATCATTATCAACAATCCCGATATGGTGGAAAGAGCCGAAATTATCCGCGAAAAGGGCACCAACCGCAGCCGCTTCTTCCGCGGTCAGATCGATAAATATAGCTGGGTGGATGTCGGTTCCAGCTACCTGCCATCCGATATCCTGGCGGGTGTGCTGCTCTCGCATTTTGAAGAAGCCGATTTCATCCAGTCCAAACGTAAACAGTTATGGGAAACCTACGCGGCACAACTGGGTGATTGGGCGTTGGAAAACAGCGTCAAATTGCCTTTCATTCCCGATTATTGCGAACAGAGCTATCACATGTTCTACCTGCTGATGCCCGACTTGGAAATACGCCAGCGCTTCATTCAGTACCTGAAAGAACGCGATATCTTGGCAGTTTTCCATTACGTACCCCTGCATACTGCCGACATGGGCCAATACTTCGGTTATCAAGCCGGCGACCTGCCGGTTACTGAAGAATACAGCGACAGGTTGGTGCGTTTACCCTTCTACAACAGCATGAGTGAGGCTGAACAGCAGCAAGTCATTAATACAATTCTAACTTTCAAAGCCCAGGGCTACTGACGCGCTATGTTAGAATGAAGATATGGAAGAGAAAAACAACCATCAATCTCAATTAGAATCCAGCGAACATAACCGCCAGACCTTTTGGCAGATTTATTTTCCTTTGCTCCTGACAGGTATTGGGGCTGCGGCAATATTGTTCCTGCTCTTTGGGAAATCAGCCGGAGGTGAAGTCGATCTGCGTATGTGGGCGGACATCGCCGCAATCCTGATCATCCTGCCTCTTTTTGTATTTCGGTTCGCATTGATTGCCCTGACTTTTGTCGGATCAGCCATAACCTATAAAATTTCCACGGCGGCGAAGACAGGTCTGGTGAAAATCAGGCAAACAAGCATACGGCTTACCCATGGCGTTGAGTCCATTTCCAAAGGCATTCACAGAACATGGGAAGAAGTCGATGTACTGTGCGCTTCATTATCAAACAAATATTTTAAATAGATAATTTTTCACATAAAAGGTGAATATGACCAACCAAAAGAATAAACTCACGACCTATGTTCTGGGAGGCGTCATTGGTGCCGCATTGGGTGTCGTGGCCGCCATCCTGATCGATCGTTCCGCGGAATTGAATGGTGATAAGGTCCGCTTTACCGGGAAGAAAGCCGGAAAGACTGCCATGGGGATCATTCAAGTGCTCTGGTCTCTGATCGAAAAAGGCGCCTGAGTACTTTTTTTTCCATACTCCGATTATTACAACCTGATTGCACTTCATGAGAATTCCATTATCAGTTAACACCCTGATTTGCGGTAAACTGGCGCAGGAAACCATCATTAATGTAAATAAGAAAATTTTTATTGAAAAACCGGGTGGTAATTTACTCTATACTGCCTACAGTCACCGTCTTTGGAAAGAAGCTGCCGGTTTAGCGGCAAAAGTAGGGGAAAATTACAGCGAAGATTGGATCACGGACATCCAGTCTCACCATTTCAACACCTTTGCGGTCAAACGTTTGCCGACAGATATGGATACACGCGCCTTTTATAGCTTTACAGGCGAAGACGAATACCGCACGGATAATCCCCAAAAGTATTTTTTTGACCTGGGAGTGCCTTTCCCTAAATCCTTGTTGGGATACACGTCCAACCCGCAACAGTTGGATAACCGCAGGAGCGGCACAACGTCTTCTCTGCGGCCGGAAGACATTCCGGATGAATTAATGGACTGCCAGTTCCTATATATGGCCCCGTTAGATTATTTATCGCACAGTCTGATTCCCCCGCTCTTCCGTGCTAAAAACGTCAGCACTGTCATCCTCAACCCGGCTGAAGGTTATATGCAAGCCTCCTTTTGGTTTGATGTTCCGGCCGTATTTCAAGGAGCGACTGCGGTAATCACCACAATTAACCGTGCCAGCAAACTTTTCCTTGGGCGCGATCGCGGTGTCTGGGAAATGGCAGAGGTAATGAGCACTTTTGGAACTGAGATGGTCGTCATCACTGCTGGAAAAGATGGCCAATATTTGTACGAACGAGACAGCCATAAGAAATACCACATCCCTGCCTATCCCGCCAAAGTAGTGGACACTATTGGCGCCTGCGATGCTTTCGGGGGCGGATTCCTGGCAGGGTACAGCCAATTTTTCGATCCGCTGCACGCCGCACTGATGGGTAATATTTCAGCTAGCATCAAAATCGAAGGCAGCACCCCGCAATATCTGCTGTATGCCATGCCTGAGCTGGCGCAAGCCCGTTTGGAAAATCTGCGAGACCGCGTGGAAGAATGTTAAATCCCCACCCATACCAATTCAGCTGCTCCAAAGTTGGATTTGTATAAAAGAAGGTAAATTAACCCGGAAAAGCTGCTCGATTTATCTCCACCGGAGATTCTTCAGTTACAATTGGATAAGAAAATTGCGAGAGGATAATCTATGAATAAAACCATCAAATTTGTTGCAGGTGCCGCTCTTGGTGCCCTGACCGGGGCTGTTGTCGCAACACTGCTCTCGCCCGGCAGTGGAGACGAAACCAAGATGGCGTTTTCCGAACGTCTTCAATATCTGCGCAACCAGCTTCAGGAAGCTGCCAGGCAGAAACGTGTAGAAATGACCGCGGAGTTGGAGGAGTACAAACGCGCTAATTAAGCGGCGTGATTTTCAAGCGATATGCAGCCGGGGTACGCGTATGACGGGTTAGCCCGCTGATGACCAGGATACCATCCTGCTGAGCGTTCAAGTCAGCGACTTCAATCACCTGTGACAACCCGGCTGAAGTAATCCACTTTTCCACGCTCTCGTCTTCTCCCGTTTGCAGCCAAGCCAGTGCGTAAGCTTGTGGAAGTTGGTTGCTGATACGGACGAAACCGGAGGGAGTCCATCCACCTTCATCTACCTCAAAATCGGTGTTATATCCCAATGTGCTGATACGGATATCGTCGATCAACAAACCCTCGCCGTTGACGGCCGCGTCCGTGATGTATTCAAATTGAAGCGTAACCTTTTTCCCAGCGAATTCGGACAAGTCAACTTCTTCGTTCACCCAACCCTGGCTGGCGCCGTTCAACCCGCAACCGTAACTTGCTCCGGTGGGATTCTCTGTCGTACAGCTGCTGGTGTTCAGGATTTTCCAGGTTTCTCCATCGGTAGAAGCGGTCACATAAGCGTAATCGTAATCGCTTTCTATGTCATACCAGGCCCAATAACTCATCAGAATCGGCCCTGCTGTGACTTCGCTGAGATCGAAATCATGGCTGAGCGTCATGTGCGATTCATCCCCGCTGTTCGACCAGAAATAATACTCGCCCGAATGCGGGTCGGCCGGAAGCAAGTCAACCGTCTCTAATCCCTCGACTTCCACCGTGTAATCTTCGTCGCAATTGATACTGATGTAATCCGTTCCGTACTGGCTGACAGTGCGCTCGTTCCAACTGCCATCGCATTCCAGTTCTTCACTGGCATAAAAAGCCGGGGCTTTGGTGTAATCCCCATAACCATAAATACCGTTCTGTAAATCAGGATTTTGCAGGTAATTCGCGATAGTCCAATTCTGAAATACCCGGTCAGCCGGCCGTCCTGAAACGGAGGCATCCGCTTCGTAAGACTGCATTTTCGCTTCCAGCACCTCATCGATACTAACCAGTCCATTCATGGTGTTCTGTACGATTGCGCTGGTTGTTTGGCTGCCAAATTGCGACAGCAAATATCTTGTAAAAAGGAACGATGCACCGTAGTGCGGCGAGGCGTCTCCCTGATCATCGTCGGGCCAAAAGTTCAACTGTAAATCCGGGTCGAAGGAGAAAAATATATCAAATCCGCCCACATCAAAACCATTCAAGTCCGCGGCCAATTCGGAGAATCCCTCATTCAACCAGGAGGTTTCGTTGCGGTCCTGGTTCCAGTGGATCATATGCTGGAATTCATGTGCCAGTACGCCATAGGTGTAAGAGCTGCCTAAATCGGTGTAATCGGCGGAGAGATAGAACATTTCAGCCGTGTTGGAATATGGAGACACTTCCGGTGTCAGTGAATCGGAACCGGAGAAATAACCGGCAGCCCCGCCCAATTTGTGCGCATAAATAATCGTTAAATGGTCATCATTATCCACCCCCGGCGTCCACTCGCTGCCAAAATATTTTCGATCGGTTGGATAGATCTGATTTTCGAAAACATCCGCCAATTTAGCCACATCTTCCTGATCGACTTCGACACCCTCTTCCACCCAGAAATAGAGGTGAGGCGTTTGGTATTCCAAAGTGGCATTGATTAGCCGATAGTCATTCTCGTCCACGTCCAGGATCCAAAAAGGCTGCTTGCTTCCATTGGCCTTGATTACAGCCGGTTCCTTCAAATTTACACGCGGATTGCTGACACCGCTGAAGCGAACCGCCAGGTCCAGCGGATCATTTTCCGGTACGGCTACCGCTTCCAAGGTATTCAGGGTGATCTGACCTTCGGTGATTATTAAGTCGTTCACGTTGGTCGGTTCCACCGTAACAGTCTGTACGGCTTTTACTTCAGTGGTAAAAGCGCTCGTCGCGGGCACTTCGGATGTAACGTCTGTATCAAGGCTGCTAAAATACCGGTAGCTTAAGCCCAGGAATGCCAGGCAAATTAGTGCCAACCCGATGATTAATATCCCCAGGAAAATAGTCTGTGCTCGATTTTTCGGATATTCCATAATGAGTCTCTATGTTCGTTCTGACGGCGGTTCACCCTCCGGTTGGACCTGCGTGACCGCCAAGCCCAGCGATACCCACCAATAAGGCATAGCGAATGAATCAATGCTGAAACCTTCCAACAACAGAGCCGCCAGGACAAAACAGCCCATCCAGCCAAACACACTGATAGAACTACATCTATTACGGATCTTACGCAACAGCGTAGGCAGCAGGGAAACCAGCCAACCGATGAATAGCGAAAAACCCACCAAACCGGTTTCAGCCAACAGCCGTAGCCACAGACTTTTTATGTTTAGCAGGATGGTTGTGCGGTTGAGCAGATTTTCCACCTCAACCAACGACCAACCATAAGCCGGTAAATATTTGGGAAAATAATACCCCGCGTTTCCCAGCCCGACGCCCAGGAAAGGATAGGCATTGAAGATATTCCATCCCGTCAACCAGTAAATCACCCGATCCCCGAATTTCAATTCGTTGAAGAAGCGTAGCAATGCGTCATCCTGGTTGAAGCTGAAGCTAAAAAGGCTGGCCATGCGCGGATCGATACGTGTGAAGGCGAAAACCACCGCGAAAATTACCAGCAGATAGAACAAAATCAATAATCCTGATATTGCCCTGCGGCCAAGATGGAGGCTTCCCTTTCGATTAATCAAGGTTTCCAGCCAGCTGACCACGCGTCCCTGCAATACCATTGCCACCAGCAGCAGCACCAGGATAAAGGCGGCCACACCCACGCGGGATAAAGTCAACAGTAGAATACCCATTCCTCCCAAAAGCAGGAAGTTTTCAAAGCTGAATTTCCACAAGCGAAAACGATGAAATGAAATTCTCTTGTACGTGCAAGCCAGCCACAAAGGCAGGTAGAGCATGTTTAGTTGGTGCGCCAACCAGGATGGTTCAAGGGCAAAAGCGTTCACCCGCTGCCGGTATAACACACGCGCCGATAACATACCCTGAAAATCAAACATCCACTGTGGGTAGTGATTGAAACCGTACCAGAAAAAAGCCTGCAATAGCGCCCAGGCTACCAGCACCAAACCGCTCCAATTCAACACCTGAACCGTCTGGCGCGCGTCCTCGCGCGTCTCCAGAAACGAACTGGTTGTGACGAAAAAGAAGAATCCGATCAACAGTGTTCCCACTGAAGAAATTGCCGGTGCGAACTGGTTGATGCCCTTAAAGGCTGGCACATGGTAAAACAGCGAGAGCGCAGTTGCAACCAACGCAACCAGGCAGAAGAGAAATAACGGCAGGATATGATTGGAGAATGATCCCCCGCGAACCACACGCGGCAGGAACCAGGTTATTGCCAGGAGCACCAGGAAAAGGATGGCAGGACTGGCTACCGAATCCGAACCCAGCAGCTTTGCCACCAACGGCATGCTGCTGATGGGCAGCAGGGCAATCATAATTAGCCAGCTAAAACGGCTGATTTTTCGCAGAATGTCACTCATCGGAACGTACAAATTGTTTTCTGGTCAGCAGGGTCAGTCCGATAATGGAGAGCAGCCCGCCGATGAACAACCCGCTGAACACCAATACGTTGTTCTGGAAGCGCACCGGAAGCGTGGGTACTGTCACCGGATTGGATAACACCACCGTCAACGCCGAGAATAACCCGCGGCTTTGCGCTAATTCATCCGTGATCAGGCCGCTCACCTGATTGGTTTTCTCGAGTATTTCATCCATATTTTCAAGTGAACAGCGTTCCCCGCCTGCTTCCATCAATGTGCCGCGTTCCAGGCAGGTGGTCAGGCCGTTCAGTACTTCCTGATAAGCCGCCCCCAGGCGGGCATGCACCAACGAATCCTGCAGGATTTCATCCGCAGTTGTTTCCCAGGCATGCAGCACCTGATAGGCCAGCTGTGGATCGGCATCACGATAGCGGATAGCCCAGCGGAATTCCTCACGGTCAAAGATGGCGTCATCGTAGAATTCATCTTTGGAGAGCGTCAATCCGTCTGCTTCCAAACGCGCCAGCGCAGACGAAATCACCTCTTCGGAAAAGATAATGTCGCCCACTCCACGCATGGCCTGATCCTCTTCAATATCCGACAAAGCACCGGTTTGGGTGTAATCGATGGTAATTGTAAAAACCGCATTAGCCTCGTAAACAGGAGCTTTCAACATTGCAGCCCCCCAGCCCAGCAGCCCGCCCACGATCATGCCAGCAACCAGAATATACCAGCGGGACGCCAGGGTTTCCAACCATTCTAAAAAACTTAGATTTTTCACGTGTATTTGAACTTCCTATTGTGCTTTGAAGTTGATTATCGCCAGGTTCTTGCTGCAATCCGCATAAGTATCGAATACGTAAGCTTCTGAAAGTGCGTTGCCTTGCAGGTCATAAACCTGAATGGTCAGGCTCTGGCTGCTGGCCAGCGCCTTATCAGCCAGTTGGATTTCGTATCCGCCCGGACCGTAAACATCCGCTTCAGGAATGCCGGTTACAGCGGTCAGGTTGAGAGCGGAACCGTCAAAATTGCCGGTTGTAACCAGTACCAGGTTCAAGACCGGATTCCCATTTGCGTCGAATACCTGGCCGGCTACACCCAACCAGTTGCAGCCCTCGTCCGTATGCACGAAGTTTTTAATATACACCGGCGCTTCCACCTGCAGGGTGTAAGGCAGGGGTGTGGAGGTTTGCGTGGGAGTCAACGTCTTGGTTGGCGTAGATGTCTTAGTTGGTGTAGATGTTTTAGTCGGTGTTAACGTCTTGGTGGGTGTAAGCGTTTTTGTACGCGTCGGTGTGATGGAAGGCGTCAACGTTTTACTCGGTGTTGCGCTGGCAACAGCCGTTTTTGAAGCAGTGCTGGTAAACACCGGTACGCCGGTTTGGGTTTCAGTCGAAAGCTCTACAGCGGTGGAAGTAACGGCAGGGCCGGATGTCGGGGTTGGGACGGTGACTAAATAACAACCTGATAATACAAAGCTGAGCAGGACGGCGGCTGAGAGTACTTTTTTCATGAAATCCTCGCGGGTAAACCAATTAATCTTAGCGAAATCAATTTACTTCTACCTGATATTATTTTATGCCAGGTTAAGTCTCTTTCTGATACAAATTTTCAGCTTCAACAATTTTATACACCTCAAAGGGCAGGTAATAGCGGAAAGGTTTTCCGCCGGTTGCCAGTGAACGGATTTGGTTTGAGGAAATCTCTAAAAGAGGCGCTTCGATAAATTCCACTTTTTCGGAAAGCCCCGGAAAACGGGTTTCCAATTCTTCCAAGCGGATGACCTCGCCCGGCCGGTGCATCACGCCCAGGTAATCGCAGGCGTCAATGAACTCATCCGGTTTGTGCCAGGTGGGCAGGTCGTGCAGCGAGTCACCGCCCATCAGGAAAACCAGTTCCGCCCCCGGGCGCTGTTCGCGCAGGATGCGCATGGTATCCAGGACATAATGTGGGCCGGGCCGATCGATATCCACACGTGAAAACTCGAAGATTTCATCACCGTCGATAGCCGCGCGCACCATTTCTATGCGCAATTCCAAAGAGGATATCTTCTTGCCCAATTTATGTGGCGGGTTGGGCGCCAATACCCACAAAACCCTATCCAGTTGGAGCTGGTCGTAAGCTTCCATGGCCAGGATCTGATGGCCCACATGCGGTGGGTCAAATGTGCCGCCGAAAATACCCAGTCGCTCGGTCGCGCCTTTCAGTCTTCCCAATTATCGCTCCATACCAGTTCGTGTTTGCCAATCAGCACGCGATCGCCTTCACGCACTCCGGCTTCCTGCATGGCATCCTCGATGCCCATGGATTCCAGAATACGGTGGAAACGGCGAACGGATTCAAAATATTCCCAGTAGGTCATGGCTGCCGCGCGTTCAATCGCCCCGCCTGTCAAACGCCAGCCTTCCGAGGTGCGCTTTAATTCGAAAGCGGCTTCCCTGGATTCCGGCCGGTAAATCGGCAAGCTGGATTCTTCGCTGATTTCCGGAAGTTCAACCAGTTCATGCTGCGCTTTCCATAAGATATCGGTTAAGTTCTGGCGGGCCAATGCGGAAATGAAATTGAGCGCAATACCTTTCTCTTTAAAACTCGCCGCAATCGCGTCCACCCGCTCAGCCACATCCGGCATATCGATCTTGTTTATGGCTACAACTTGCGGCTTTCGTCCCAATTCCGGATCAAATAAGGAAAGTTCGGTGTTTATCTGCGCATAATCCGCCAATGGGTCTGCGGAAGCGCCATCCACCAGGTGGATTAGAACCCGGGTGCGTTGGATATGTTTCAGGAATGCGTCTCCCAGTCCCAAGCCGGTATGCGCGCCTTCAATCAGACCGGGGATATCCGCCAACACCAGCACAACGTTATCGTTCAAAACTGCCACACCCAGATTGGGAACCAGGGTGGTAAAGGGATAATCCGCGATCTTGGGCTTGGCATTGGTTACCGCTGCCAGGAAACTGGATTTACCGGCGTTGGGCATACCGATAATACCGATATCGGCAATCAGTTTCAATTCCAAGTGCAGACGCTTGCCCTGGCCGGGTTCTCCCTTCTCAGCAATACGGGGCGCCTGCCGGTGCGCGTTGGCAAAGTGCGGGTTGCCGCGCCCGCCGCGCCCGCCAGGACAGGCAACAAATGAATCGCCTTCTTTTACCAGGTCAAAGAGCACGTCCCCGCTTTCCTGATCGGTCACTAATGTGCCGAGCGGTACTTCAATAATTAAGGCCGGCGCAGACTTTCCGGTTTGATCATTCACACCGCCGCGTTTGCCATCTTCGGCCACAAATAAACTGCGATGCCGGAATGTTTCCAGCGTGTTAATATGTGGATTGACTACAAAGACAATATCACCGCCCCAGCCACCATCCCCGCCATCGGGACCGCCGCGGTTAACATACTTTTCTTTGTGGAAGTGGACGATGCCATCACCGCCCTTTCCGGACTTAATTTCGATATCAGCTTCATCTACAAACATGCGCTTATTATAAAGCACAAGGATGCAGGAACTCTGATTTCGTGAAAATCAGGGGGATTTTAAGGTGAAATATTAAAGATTTAATATTTTTAAGGAGAAAGTAGAAAATCAACTTGCGAAATAGATACGATCATGATAACATTTTTGATGTTAGAACACTCTTCCTATGAAGTAGTGTATTAACTAAACCCTTTTAGGGTTTAAACATTTGAAAAGGCTGACCGACAAACTTTACTTGAGTGTTGACCCACTCAAAATACGTAAAAAAGGAGGTGAGCAATATGACCTCATTTTTCATGAGAATGAGTATGGTCTACAAGGTTACTTGTCATGGCCATACGCATACGCTCCGAAAAGGCCAGTCTTGGGTCTGCCCCACATGCAGACGAGTCTATCGCTTTAGATAGACAGAATAACTAACCAAATTTATAACGGTCAGCCTTTTCAAATACTTAAATATTAAAGTACACGGGAACGTTGTTTGAAACCAGATTTTATCAGTAAATTGATAATAAATCAATCTTTTCATCTAGATAACCTTCACATCCAATAAAGTATTTGAAATAAATGGGCTAGTAAATAGATTTCCAGAAAGTCCAACACCCCAAAGGAGCAGGTGGATATGTAACCTTATGCTACTCCTTTAGGAATACCTATAGCAAACATTTGCTCATATCTTTTTAGTGAGTAAATCAAACAGTTTATTGTTTACTTTTACAAACCACGCTTCACTCTGGGCAGGTGCTCAGTTCGGAATTCGAAATCGCTCGCTGAGCTTGTCGAAGCGGCGGTTTCGGCTTACTGATCAGAAAAACCATTTGATAATAGGCTGAGAAATCACACATTCACCTAAACCAACTTTGACAAACACGACACATTAATCAAACAATTAATCAGCAGGAACCATGCACTTTTGATGATCGCTACCAAAAACTGTTGGCTTCGACGGGCTCAGTAAACGGTTTTTAAAAAAAGAGGCCGGTTCATAACCGGCCTCTATGCGCAATCGCGCGGATTGCTTATTTCGCGAATTTCTTCGCCAGCAAGTCCACCAAGGTGGGCGTGCCGATTTCCTGCAATTCGTAGCGCACGCGCTGCATGGGTTTGTTGACCTTGATGATGCGCGTCAGGTCGATGGGCGTGGCGGAGATCACCATGTCCACATCCGCCTGGTTGATGGTCTTTTCCAGGTCGGCCACCATGGCATCTCCGTAGCCCATGGCGGGCAGGATCGGGCCGGTGCCGGGATATTTCGCGTAGGTCTCGGCGATGGAACCCACCGCGAAGGGCCGCGGATCGACGATCTCGGCTGCGCCGAAGCGGCGGGCAGCCACCCAGCCGGCGCCGTACTTCATTTCGCCGTGGGTGAGTGTCGGGCCGTCTTCGATCACCAGCACGCGCTTGCCGTGGATGGCGGAAGGATCGTCCACGAACAGCGGGGAAGCCGCTTCGATCACAACCGCCTTGGGGTTGATGCGGTTAAGGGATTCGCGCACCTTGAGCACGTTCTCCGGTTCGGCTGTGTCCACCTTGTTGATGACGAAAGCGTCCGCCAAGTACAGGTTGGTCTCACCGGGATGATAACTGACCTCGTGCCCCGGGCGGTGCGGGTCGGCCACGACGATGGAGAAGTCGGGCACGTAGAAAGAAAAGTCATTGTTGCCGCCGTCCCACAGCACGATGTCCACTTCCTGCTCGGCTTGTTTGAGGATGTCGGCATAGTCCACGCCGGCATACACAATCACGCCGTTATCCAGGTGCGGTTCATATTCCTCGCGTTCCTCAATGGTGCATTCGTGTTTGTCCAGATCTGCGTAGGAGGCATAGCGCTGCACGCGCTGTTTGACCAGGTCGCCGTAAGGCATGGGATGGCGAATGGCGGCCACTTTATAGCCCATGTCGATCAGGATCTTGGACACGCGCCGGGTGGTTTGGCTCTTACCGGAGCCGGTGCGCACCGCGCAAACCGACACTACCGGTTTAATGGATTTTATTTGGGTGGTGTGCGTACCCATCAGGCGGAAATCCGCGCCTGCCCCTAAAACCTGTGATGCTTTGTGCATGACCACTTCATGCGGCACATCACTGTAAGCGAAGACAACTTGATCGATGTTATGCTGCTTGATCAGTGAACTCAATTCACTTTCCGGAAAGATCGGAATTCCTTCCGGATACAGCTCACCGGCCAACTCTTTGGGGTATTTGCGTCCCTCAATGTTGGGAATTTGGGTGGCTGTGAAAGCAACGACCTCATATGCTTGATTCCCGCGGAAGAAGGTATTGAAGTTGTGAAAATCTCTTCCGGCGGCGCCCATAATGATTGTTTTAACTCGATCCATGCATTTCTCCTTTTGTTTATATGAATTACATCACGTCGGGAACGTTGATTCCCAAAATGCTCAGGCTGTTGCCGATGACCTGCTTTGCAGCGGCCACCATGCGCAGGCGGAAATCGCGGGTGCTTTCGTCCGCGGTCAGGACCGGGCAGTTGTTGTAGAAATTGCTGAATACCTTGGCAAGTTCAAAGGCGTAATTCGCAATCAACAGCGGCCGCAAGTCCCTGGCTGCCCGCTGCACTTCCAGAGGGAAGCGCATCAGGTAGTCCACCAGCTCAACTTCGTCTTTACCCAAGGTATACCCCACCTGGGTACTTTTAGGTATGGAGAATTGTACTTTTCTAAGGATGCTATTTGCCCTGACTGCCGCGTATTGAATGTAAGGGGCGGCCTGACCGTTCACATCCATGGCCGCGTTCCAGTCAAAGGTGATGATCTTGGTATTGTCGCGCGAGATCAGTGAATACTTGATGGCGCCGATGGCGATGCTGCGGGCCACTTCCGTCTTGACGGCATCCGCCAAATCCGGGTTCTTTTCCTGCACGATCACCAGCGCGCGTTTCTCGGCTTCGGAGATCAGGTCTTCCAGCAGCACCACGGTGCCTTCGCGCGAGGCGATGGTCACGTTGCCGGGCAGGTTGACGATTTCGTAAGCCAGGTGATAACAATTCTGGGCCCACTCGTAACCCATCAACTCCATGACCTTGAAAATTTGCGACATGTAAAGCGACTGGCGCACATCGATCACGTAGATCGAACGGTCCAGGTGATATTGCTCGAATTTCTTGATTGCCAGGGAAAGGTCCTTGGTGGAATACAGCGAAGTGCCGTCGGAGCGCAGCACCACCAGCACACGGTACTTTTCCTGGGTTCCCAGGATAGAATCCAGATCGACGATGACCGCGCCTTCCGGGCGTTCGTCTTTGGCGATGCCCTTTTCGATCAGCGCATCGACGATATCCTTGCCGGAGTCTTCCACTTCGCTCTCGTAATACATATGGTCGAAGCGAATGCCCAGCAAATCGTAAACCTGTCTGAAAGCTTCCATGGACCATTGGCGCGTCTTTTCCCACAGCGCCACGATTTCCGGGTCGCGCGCGTCCCAGCGCATGAACAACGCCCGCACCTGCTCTTCCAGTTCCGGGTTTTCGTCCAACCGTTTGATAGCCTCGGCATACAAGCCGCCCATCCAGCGCGTCATGCCTTCCGCGGGGGGTTCTTCTCCGGCATGGAAGTTCATGTAATTCCACAACCACTTGATCACGTGCAGGCCGATGTCGCCGATGTAATTGGCGCGGATCACGTTGTCGCCGGCGAAATCCATGATCTCACACACCGCCGACCCCAACACCATGTTGCGCAGATGGCCGACGTGAAAAGCCTTGTGCGTATTCGGCTGGGAATATTCCACCATGACGTTCTTGCCGGTGGCCTCGCCCCGGCCAAAATCCCCGCCCTGCTCCAACACGCTGTCCACCACGCGCTTGGCGAAAATCTCCGAATCAAAGTACAGGTTGACGTAGCCGTTGACCGCTTCAGCTTTTTCAAATTCCTGCGGAAGCTGCAATTTCTCCGTGACCATTTCGGCCAGTTCCGTTGCGCGGGTCTTGACGTTGACCGGTTTTCCGGCCTTGGCTTCCTTGGAAGCCGTCGCGAACAGCGAGGTGGCAATGCCCCAATGCGCGCTGAAAGGAATCCAGGTCCACTTCAAGGGTTCGTCCGGCAGACCGGCTTCTTTTAGAATGGCTGCTACTTGCGTTTTTACGAGGGTTTGTTCTTTTTCAAACATATCGATTTAATTGTATATCTTTTGAAAACAAAAGCGGGCAGATTAAAAATCTCCCGCTTTATTCATTCAATTCTCAGGGTTTAAGTTGACGACTAGCTCATGCTGTTAAGCTGTTTCATCAAACGGCTTTTCCGGCGAGCGGCATTGTTCTTGTGGATAATGCCTTTTGAAGCGGCTACATCCAATTTGCGAATAGCGGCTTTTACTTCTACGGTTGCTTTCTCCTGATCACCTTCAACAATGGCTTCACGCGCGTTTTTAATCTGCGTGCGAGCACTGCCGCGGTATACTCGGTTATGCAAACGGCGTTTCTCGTTCTGCCGATTTCGTTTAATTGCGGATTTAATATTTGCCAAAACTTCCTCCAATACACATAATAATCAATGACGAGTTATTTTACTAAACAGTTAAGCAATTGTCCAGTCGCGCGCAAGACCAATATTTATATTGATTGCGCCGTTTGCTCCCAGGGCAGTGTCATTTTAAGCCCGATTTTTAGCTTGCGCTTGACACAAGCGCGGTTAAGCATAAAATTGGTTCCCAATGAGGCACGTCTGAGATTTGTCAATTGCTGATCACTGCTGCTGGCCTCTGCCGTATTTTTATCACGGCAGGGGTTTTCATTTTAAAACACATTGTAAAGGATACCACTACCATCGCATGGACGAATTTCTGATTATTTCTATTGGCGCAATTTTGGGTGCGAATTCGCGTTATCTGCTTAACGGTTGGGTCGTGAGCAAACTGGGGAACGCCTACCCCCACGGTACGTTCATCATCAATTTCACCGGCAGCTTGTTGTTGGGTTTCTTCCTGTCGGTCACGGCCAAACACCCGGTCATTCAGCACCCGCGCTGGTACCTGTTCATCGGCATCGGTTTTCTGGGCGCGTTCACAACCTTCTCGACCTATGTATATGAAAGTTTCATTCTCCTCTATCAGGGTCAATGGGGGCTGGGACTGCTCAACATCTTCAACAGCACCGCGCTGGGCATTATCGCCATCGGACTGGGTTTTTTCCTGGGAAAGCAAGTCTAGCGCGTAAGATAAAAACAAATTCCTTTACCATAAATAGGATTTCAATCTTTGGGATTGTTTTACATTATTTTCATCATTTTATTTTCTTCCTGTCAAGGCCAAGTAGAAATGTCCTAATGCTGGCTAAGTAGAAATGTCCTAAGTGTCAGGAACACGCATAGGCTTG